>VOFC01000575.1_pt1 | contig 300924 bp, 425 predicted proteins | sample 5384161 | NCBI WGS metagenome assembly VOFC01 (sample SAMN12384722, study PRJNA508395) | human gut metagenome | isolation source: healthy gut B | host: Homo sapiens
CTTCTTATTATTTTATTAATTGTTTTAGTTAGGATTAATTATAATGATGCTGAGCGAAAAAAAGGCCTTGTCTAATACCATTGCAGACATCACGGCATTAAATGATAAGCAAATTTTTTCAATAGATAAAATCTATCTATACAGCAGTGCTGATGCAATAAGTAACCAAACTAAAAAATCTATGTGGGATTTAGATGTATATCAATTTACGGAAATTGCAATGTATATTTCCGCAATTGATGATGGTTTAGATAATACTGATAATAGGATTGATTCTATTTATATTGATAATATAAAATTTAATAATCTAGAAACAGGCTCTCCCAGCTTATATTATAAAGACGTAAATGAATTTGGAAAATTTAACTTAAAACCAGAAAATTTACTTGAAAATTCTTTTACTTTTTCTTTATTTTCGTAATATATATCATTAGTAAGCTTATTATAGCAAGCAATAAAACCAACGATTTTCAATACTTTTGTTGTTTCGTTTGTCTCATTTGAGCTAAATGTTTTTGTTGCTATCTTTCTAGCATCATATATCATTATTACAGAAATTCCAAGAACAATTAATTCAATAATTATAAATATAATTTTGGCCATTTTGATAAAATCCCTTTCTATAGTTTCTCTCAGCTATTTTTCAACTACTAGTTAAAGAATTCAACAGTATATTTACATTCAAACTCTTTTCTTGGTGCTAATGTTAACATGTCTGTCTTTTGCGTAAATACACCAGTCGATTTTATTGCATCTGCTGTTGTGTACCATGGTTCTAGGCAAATAAATGGTGCACCTGGTTTTGACCATACAGCTAAATATGGAAATCCTTCAAAGTCCATTGTTAACAATGTTTTGTTTCCAGTCTTCTTTTTTAGGCTAACTCTATGGGAAGTCAAACCTTTCATTATTATAGCATCATTCTTGAAAGAATCTTGATTTATTGGTATTCTTCTTAAATCTTGCATTATATTTCTGGCATATTCTGTTCCAATCAAACCATCAACTAGATATAAGAAATGTATTTTATTCTCATCTTCTTCGAATTCCAAATAGTATTCATCACTGTATAAATCTCGTTGATCTATTTTGAAAGCCGGATGTCCGCCTATTCCAAATGGCATGTTGTTATCGCCTTCATTAACAACTTTATACATTGTTGTTAGTTTGTTTCCATCGGTTCTGTATGTTACATATAAAGAAAAATCGAATGGATATTTTACAAAAGTGCTGGGATTACTTTTTAAAACATATGAGTGAAAATTATCCAATTTTGTAACAGGTTCAAACTCCATGTCTCTAGCAAATCCATGTTGTCCCATTTCATATGTCCTGCCATTTATAATTGTCTTGTTTTGTTTTAACTTTCCCACAATTGGAAATAGTACTGGAAAATGACGTTTCCAGTAGACTCTCCCATTCTCATCTATGCAATCTTGTCCTTGGTGTATTTTTTCTATGCCATCTAGCTTGTAACTTATTAATTCTGCTCCAAGCCTAGATGTAAGCATTTGACTATGCATATACATTACTCCTTTAATACTTGATTTATTTGTGCGTTTTAGAACCCGTATTTTTTCTATTCTTTTTTCTTAAGTAGATTATTACCTCTTTAATATGTTTTTTTACATATTACTTATTCTTCTGTATGAAGTTCCAAGAATCTTCACACATTTCTTTTATTCCTTTTTTTTGCTTCCCAACCAAGTTCTTCTTTTGCCTTTTTAGTGTCTGAATAACATGTTGCTATATCTCCTGGTCTTCTTGGTGCTATTTTATATGGCACTTCATTTCCTGTTATTTCTTCGAAAGATTTTACCATATCTAAAACACTGTATCCAGTTCCTGTTCCAAGATTATAAATATACAAGCCTTTTCCTTCTTTATCTAGTTTATTTAGTGCTGCTAAATGTCCTTTTGCTAAATCTACAACATGAATATAGTCTCTAACACCTGTTCCATCTGGAGTATCGTAATCATTTCCAAATATAGATAATTCTTTTAATTCTCCTGATGCAACTCTTACTACATATGGCATTAAATTGTTTGGTATTCCCTGTGGTTCTTCCCCAATTAATCCGCTTTCATGAGCTCCTACTGGATTGAAATATCTTAATATACAAATATCCCATGAATTATCTGATGCATATAAATCTTTAAGTATTTGCTCTATGAATAATTTTGATGTTCCATATGGATTTGTTGTTCCACCAGTTTTACAATCTTCTGTTAGCGGAATTCTTTCTGGCTCTCCATATACTGTTGCAGATGAGCTGAATACGAATTTCTTTACTCCATATTTTTGCATTGTTTCTAATAATACAAGACATCCTGAAATGTTGTTATCATAATATTCTAATGGCTTTCTAACAGACTCTCCAACAGATTTATAACCTGCAAAGTTTAGAACTGCCTCAATATCATTTTCTTCGAATACCTTTTCTAACTTTTCTATCCAAATAATTTATTTCATAAAATTTAAAATCTTTTCCAGTAATTTTCTTAATAGCTTCTAAAGCCTTTGGCTTACTGTTAGAAAAAATTATCTACTATAACAATATCCTTTCCTGAATTTAATAACTCGACTGCTGTGTGGCTTCCAATAAAGCCAGCACCTCCTGTAACTAATATAGCCATAAATATCATCTTCCCTTCTTTAATAATTTATATTTCTTGATATTTTCCATAAATGATTCCAATGTTTAATTGTCCAAAGTCGTCTGTTGAAGCACTTCCACCATTATTGCTTGTACAAGATGCACAGTTAGTGTTTGTATCTTCATTTGGTATAATTTCTTTTCCAGAACCACTTATAGCTCCATTATTTTCACAAAGTTCTACTATACTATTATTATACAAAATTCCACAAATTCCTCCTAGATTAACCAAAGTATCTGTTTCGGAATTTACATTTCCATAATTTTTTGAATTTGATAATCTAGCTGCTTCACCATTTTTTCCGACTAATCCACCTAAATTTACAGTTTTACATATAACTCCTGCAACTTTAGATACTTGTCCATCATTTCGGCATTGTGTAATTGTTCCTTTACTTTCTCCTGCTATTCCTCCAATATTAGTGCTTCCAATTACATTTCCAGTATTTTTAGAATTTTCTATTGTAGCTGTTTCTAATATTGCAACAATTCCGCCTGCAAATTCTTCATCATTTGAATTTTCTTTTAAGTTACTTATTTCTGCAGTATTCTGACAAGCAACTATGTATCCCGTTGATTTTCCTACTATTCCACCAACAATTTTTCCGTCAATCTTTCCATTATTGGTGCAACTTGTAATGTTTCCATTTTGGTTATCTGCAACAATACCAGCTGTATAATATTTTGATCCTGTTTGTTCTTCAATCTTACCTTCATTTGTACAGTTTGTAATTTCACCACTATTTTCTGTATTATTTTCAACATAATTTAAAGCAACTATTCCAGCTTTTAATTGATTTGATATAATTGCAATGCTATTTGCTGTATCAATTATTTTTCCGCTATTTTCTGCGCAAATTCCAGCAACTTCTATGTTTGAACTCTCTGCGTTAATACTTGCTGTTATTGTTCCCTCCGTTTTGCAAGTCTGAATTATCCCAGAATTTTTTGCTGATATAGTTCCAATTAATACTTTTGTATTTTCAATGTTTTCGTCCACAGAAATTGTTACTGTCACTTTTAAATTTATTATTCTACCTTTATTATTACCAAATACTCCAACTAATACATTATTTTCTGCACCTTGAGCTATATTTACAGAATAATTTCTTATTGTTTTATCATTTCCATTAAATATCCCCTCAAAGGCATGTTCTGAGTCTCCAATCGGCAAAAAACCGTTTGCAGTAGTCAGCTCTGTTTTTATATCTTCAACTTTGCCATCTTTATTTACGTCATCATACTTAGCTTTTTGGATTTTTATATGACTCATCACTTTGAAAATCTAGCTTATTTGTAAGTTCAAAATACTGGTTGCTATATGTAATTCCGCTATTTACATTTTCTGATAATTTTAATAAGTCCTCTATGTTCTCTATTTTATATGGATCATCACTCGTTCCACTACCATTAAAGTCACTGGCCTTTCCAGTCGCAATTCTATTTGTTTTTGGTACATGTTTCTTAACAATCGAAACAGTTACTATTATTGCAATTATTACCAGCAATGCTATGAAAATTTGATATACACTTATAGTAATTTTTTTTTCTTCATCTTTTGTTATGCTCCTTCATAAATAGTCTGGTACATTCTATAATTATTAATAATCTTCCTGACATACATGTTTGTTTCTTTATATGGAATGTTCTCTATGTCACTCCCATCAGCTTTTATTATTCCATCTCTAATCCATTGATTTACATTTCCCATTCCAGCATTATATGCTGTGATTGCAAGTAACATATTTCCGTCAAAATTTTTTAATAATTCCGAATAGTATTTTGTACCAATCATTATATTTTTTTCCGGCTCTAATAAGCTTTCTTCTTCAACCAACGGTTCATCTATTTTATCAGCAATTTCGTTTGCCGTGGCCTCCATTAACTGCATTAATCCCTTAGCTCCGCTCGATGATTTAGCCTTTTCTTTAAAATTACTTTCGGCTTTTATCATGGAAAAAATCAGTAATGGATCCACGTTAAATTCTTGTGCATATTTTTCTACATATTCTGAGTACTTTTTAGGATATATTTTTTGTAATATAATTTGCTTTATGTTAAATACTTTTATAATAGTTATAAGTAGTATAATACCAATTAGAACACCCACTATAACCTTATATTGTTTTTTCAAATTACATCTACTCTCCTTTGTTTATTTTACTTCATACCAGTCCTCACCCTCAGAGATTTCTACTTCTAGTGGAACTGATAATTTCATTGCGTTTTCCATGCATTGTTTTAGAATCTCTTTTGCCTGTTCTTTATCTTCTTGGCTAACTTCTAATAACAATTCATCATGTATCTGCAGTACAATTTTACCATTAATATGATTTTCTTTCAATGCTTTATTTACATTTATCATAGCAATTTTCATAATATCTCTTTGCTGTTCCCTGTATTGGAGTATTCATAGCAACACTATTGCCAAATTGTCTCACCATATAGTTGCTAGATTTTATTTCTGGAATATATCTTCTTCTTCCAAACAGTGTTTCTACATATCCCTTTGCCTTTGCACTTTCTACTATATCATCCATAAAGTGTTTTATTCCTTGATATTTTTCAAGGTACTGGCTAATGTATTCTTTAGCTTGCTTGTTGCTCACTCCTAACTGATTTGCAAGTCCAAAGTCACTTATTCCATACACTATCCCAAAGTTTACAGCTTTTGCAGATGAACGTTGCTCCTTTTGTAACTTCTTCAATTGGAATTCCTAAAACCTTTGATGCACCTGTTTGTGAATATCTTCTCCGTGATTAAATGCGTGTATCATATTTTCATCTTTGAAATATGTGCAAGCACTCTTAATTCTACTTGCGAATAATCTGCATCTATATACACATTTCCCTCTGCCGGTTTAAATGCTTTTTCTTATTTGCTTTCCTAGCTCTGCTCTGGTAGGAATGTTTTGAAGGTTTGGTTCTGTACTGCTTATTCTTCCTGTTGCAGTAATTATTTGATGGAAACTCGAGTGTATTCTCTTAGTTTTAGGGTTTATATAAGGAATTAACCCCTCAACATAAGTAGAATTTAATTTAGCAAGTGTTCTATATTCCAATATTTTTTTTCTATAATAGGATGTTGACCTTTTAACTTTTTTCTAACACTTCAACATCTGTTGTATAGCCATTTTTTGTTTTTTTATAAAATGGTAATTGTAATTTTTCAAATAATATTCTTCCTAGTTGTTGATGAGAATTTACATTAAATTCTTCTCCTGCTAAATCACATATTTCGTGTGATAAGGTTTCTACTTGGGCTTTTAATGTATCTCCAAAATCTTTTAATTCACTTTCATCTACCATCATTCCATTAAATTGCATTTCTGCAAGTACTGGCACAAGTGGCATTTCGATATTATTAAATAAGCTTAATGAGCCTGCTTCTTCTTCTAGCTTTTTTGTTGTAACTTCCTCTAAATTTGCTAGTGCATAACAAATTAAAGCACTCTGATATTTGCTTCTTTCGTCAACTTTATCATCTTTTTGTTCCAAATTATCAAATAAATTCATCTGGTCACTCTTCTTCTCATCTGTACCATTAAATTCATTTTCTAAATATTCATCCATATCTAATTCTAAATACTTTTTAGACATTTCTTCAATATTGTTTTTATCTGTTGGGTTTAGATTATATCCGGCAATCTCTGCATCATATTTTATGTTATTATATTCACAGTCATGCTCTTTAAAAATAATATAGTCTGGTTTAGTTCTATAACTAATTTTGTCTATTTTTTCGTCTGCAAAGATATTAATAATTTCAGGAGTTGACTCAAAATCTTTTACATAAAATACCTTCTTATCTTTATAAAAATATAATGATTTAAAAGTTTCTTTTATAATTGCACTTTCATCTTCAATATTTTCTTTTTCAATATAATAAATAAATTTATCATTAATCTTTGAAAGCTCGTCTTTTAAAGTATTTTTATCTAACTCTACTAATGTAAATAAATCTTCAATCTTAGCTTCTTTCTTGGGTGTACCCAGTCCATTCAAATCAAATCTTTCTATAAATCGATTAAATTGAAGCTCTTTAAATTTATTTGTTACTGCTTCTTTATCCCACTCCTTAGTCCTTAAATCTTCTATATTAACTCCGAGTGGTGCATCTCTTAGAATAGTTCCAAGAGTTCTAGATAGCATTGCTAAATCCTTGTTATTTTCAAGTTTAGTTTTTAATGCACCTTTGATATCATCTGCTTGTCCAGCCTCCAATTTTTCATACAAACTATCTATATTTTCATATTCCTTAATTAATTTTAGAGCAGTCTTTTCTCCTACTCCTGGAACTCCTGGAATATTATCAGATGTATCTCCCATCAAGCCTTTTACTTGAATTAGCTGAACTGGTTTAACTCCATATTCTTCTATTATCTTAGAATCATCATAATCTTCTGTCTCGGTCTTGCCCATTTTAGTACGAGGAATACGAATTGTAACTTTATCACTTGCAAGTTGAAAGTTATCTCTATCTCCAGAAAGAATAGTAACATAATGTCCAGCATCAGATGCTTGCTTAGAAATAGTTCCTATAACGCCATCTGCCTCATAGCCCTCTTTTTCGATTATTGCTATATTCATTGCTTTTAAAACTTCTTTAATAACAGGCATTTGCTCAGCAAGTTCTTGTGGCATCGCATGGCGAGTACCTTTGTATTCTTTATACATCTTGTGTCTGTGAGTTGGAGCCTTCAAATCAAAGGCAACTGCAATATAATCTGGTTTTAAATCCTCTAAATCTTTAAATAAAATTGATAAAAATCCATATACAGCATTCGTATATTTACCATCAGCAGACATCAAAGATTTAGAGCTCATTATTCCATAAAAAGCCCTATTCATAATGCTGTTTCCATCTATTATTAATAATCTATTACTATCCAAAAATTATACCTCCAAAACTATTCGTATATTCCTATACTTCTCATATAATTTATATATCCTTTATCTATATTGTTCCACTTATCAATTTTATCATTTAAAATCTCCATGTTGACTGGTGCTTTTGAGTATGACTCATAACTCTTTACAATGCCATTTTTAAATCTTTCTGGGCATCTTCCAATTATTCTAGAAATATCATCATATTTATCTCCAAAACCACCAAATCCGAAATCTATAATAGCAGCAACATTATTATTATCATCTAACAATACATTGCTTGGGTTCAAATCACCATGAACCAAGTTATTGCAACTATCATCTATTTTACTCTCTTTCCAGAATTTTATATCATCTTCACTTAAATGCAAACTTAAAAGTTCGTCTAGGAAATCTGGTAGTTTCAAGCCAATATTTCTTGTATTAAATACTTCATCTTTATTGAAATCTAAGTTATGCAATTCATACATAAATTTTGCAATTTCATTTCCAACATTCTCAACTTCTTTATCACTAAGTGAATCCATCTTCTTAGCAAGTGGAGTGCCTTTTATTTTTTTTATGTACACTAAATGGTTTACCATTATAATATTTTAGTTCTAGCTTACTAGTATTAAAATCTGTTTTATTATATATGTAACCTGCAAATTCGCAGTCCTTTACAATAGTTCTAGACCAGAATTCATCACGTGGAAATCTAAAGAAATAGTTCCCTTCATCAGTTTCAACCTCATATACTATGTTAGTCCAGCCAGTTGTAATCTGGTTTGCTTTTACTATCTTTTTCCCTTTTAGGGTGTCTACAATTATTTTGTCAAAATTTTCATCACATATTAATCCTTTCAATTTTTAAAAAATATATCCATATTAATCCTTTCATTTTTAGTATTTATGATTTCATTTTACTTTGCATTTTTGCAATCAATTTAATAAGTTCATCTTCTGATTTTTCGTCATAATTATTATATATTATGTAATCAAACATATCTTGTAATTTCTTATTACTCATAAAATTTTTATATTGTTCTTCTGTCTCTTTAATTCTCTCGTTTTCTTTCTCTGGTGTTAAATTTCTTTTCTTTACTTGTTCTAATGCCACATTTATATCATTTGGCAATATATAAACAGTGACAATATCTGGTCTTATTCTTTTCCAGTCTTGAGTAGTAGTATAATACATTTCAAATACATAATTTTCATTAGATAAAATTTCATCTTTTTTATATGCATATGTACCACCAAACACATCAAAATCGTAAGCAATTTTCCCATCATCTTTGAGTTTTTGTAACTCTTCATGAGTCATAAAAAGTCCAGTTTTTCCGTTTTGTTCACCTATTCTCATAGTTCTTGTTCTTATAGTATGTACCTTTTTGAAATCAAGCTTTTTTGCAATTTCTTCTGCATAAAAACTTTTTTTCCCACTCCAGTAATACCAGAAAGTGCTAATAACATTATGTTCTCCTTTTGTTTCTTATATTTTGTTGTTATTTCTCATTGCAAACTATATCATATTTTAGGAGATTTATCAATGAAAAATATATAAAATAATAACATATATGACTGTATAATCCTTAATTAAATTTTTTATATAAAAATTTAAATAGGCGAAGCCATATTGCCACCTATTTAAATTTATACTAATCTTTATTATTTTTTAGCTTTACTATAGAGTTATCCATATTTCATGTTTAACTATTACCTAAGATATTTTCAGTCATTATTAGAAAGTCCTAGTTAAACGAACTGGATTGCTTGTAAATAATCCATTGTCATATATTTTATCAGGGTTGAAGCCGATATAATCATACACATCCGTTGTCCAATATGAACTTTGTAAACCGAATTTACTATAACTATAAGCATTTATTTCTAATTGTGCTGCACAAGTCCTCCATTCATTTGCTGTTGGTACTTTCCATTCTCCAGACTTAATATCTTTAGCATCACTATATGAATATTTTGTACCATTATTATAATCATTTAACGCTATCACATAAAATCTTGCATTTCCACTTCCTGTTGGTGCTAATACATCTTTTGTTCCAAATTTTCCCGAATATTTTTTTTTGACTTACATAATAGTTTTTTGTATTAGATACTGTATTAATTGCATACGAGCCACCCAATAATCCCCAATTTCCACTTGCACCAATCTTTCTATCAGCGTATATTATTCCATCTACCGTTCCATTTCCATCTACATCTGCATAATAACCTACTCCTGACCTTTCAGTAAAAGTTGGAATTTTTACAGTTACTGCATATGCCGCTGTTTTTTCATTATAGTTTGTGTTAGATGCACTCTTTACAGTTATTGTTGCACTTCCTGCTCCAATTGATTTTACTGTTACTGTATTTCCACTTACACTAACCGTAGCTACTCCTGTATTTGAGACCATGCACTTATACTTCCAGTACCACTCGTGGTAAATGAGGTACTATTCGGATAATTTATTGTACCACTATAAGATGATAAACTTAAGCTTCCATTTGCTTTATTTACCTTTGTTGTCTGAGTTGTACTTTGTGTTTTATATCCTGCTTTACTTGCTTGTACTGTTACTGTAAATGATGAGGTATTTGTTACTGTTGGCATTGTCGTACTGTACGTGCCTCCATTTATTGAATACTCTATTTTTGCGTCACTTGGAGTTACGTTTACTGTTACAGCATTATGTTGTATACCATCATAAGTCCCTGTATACGGTGTTACTCTCAAATCTATGCTTCCATTCTTTACTGTTGCTTCATATGTTGCTGTTTTTGATGTATAATTTATTGTTTCTTCTGTTGTTACTGTTATTATGACTTTTCCGGCCGTTGTTCCTGGATTTACTGTTACTGTATTTCCATTTAAACTTGCAGTTGCAATATTGGTATTTGAAGATGTTATGTTTACATTTGTTGTATTCTCATTTATTGTAAAAGATGTGCTGTTTGGATATGTTAAAGTTCCACTGTATGAAGAAAGTGTTAATTTTCCTTCTGCTCTATTTACCTTTATTGTTTCTGTTGTAGATATCGTTTTATATCCTTGTTTGCTTGCTACTACTATTACTGTAAATTCCGATGTGTCTTTAATCTTTGGCATTTCCGTAACATAACTTTCTCCATCTAGAGAATACTCCAACTTTGCATCACTTGGTTCTACACTTATATTAGATAAAGCATTGTGTTCTTGTCCGTCATATTCTCCCGTGTATGGAGTCACACTTAATTTTATTGTTCCATTTTCTACTGTTGCTAAGTGGATTACTTTGTTCTCTGCATAATCTCCATTTGTCGCACTTTTTACAACTATATTAGCCTTTCCAGCTGTTATACCGTGGTTTTTACCGTTACAGTATTTCCATCTAAACTTACTGTGGCAACGTTTGGTCCATCTAAGCTTACCGTTAGCTCTCCTCCAGAAGCATTATTTGTTATTTCAAAACTTCCACTGTTTGGATATGTGTACGTTCCTTCATATGAAGATAATGTTAAATCTCCTGAAACTGCTACTCCTTCATACATTATTTCTACATCTCCGTTTTCCTTGTCTTTTAACAAAAATTTATATTGGTCATTAATTGTAATGTATGCATTCTTATCATCTATCTTTTCTTTTGAACTTACATCATAATTTTTCTTTCCATTACTTATTTGCTCCAAATAATTTTCTAAATTTACTGTTTTGCTTTCAACTTGAATATCCACTTTTTCAAGCTCTAGTGCCTCTTTTATTCCAGCTATTGTTTGCACCTTTTGCGTACTTTTTGCTTTATCAAATAGTCCATTATTTCCTATTACTAAGCTTGCACTTACTCCTGCTAATATTAATAAAATTATAATCGTAACAGCTAGTGCTATTAATGTTATTCCCTTTATTTCTTTTGTTTTCATGTATATTTCTTCCTCCTAGTTTATTTATTAAGTAACTTACTTAATGATAATTGTTAATGGCAGTTTTTACTCATATCAAGCCAGTTTCAATATATACATTAATTGCTCAATTTAAAATTTTACGTAATTTTTTATTATAAAAATTTAAAAATAAGTCTTGATTTTCTTACCTCTTTTGATATAATAAGAATATAAAGAAATCTCATTAAGTAAGTTACTTAATATAATGTTTTTACAAACACATAAAAAAACTAGTTTATTTTGAAATAAAAATACACCCCGTTTAGTAGACACAATAAAAATACTATTGTATTAAAATCTAAACAAGGGTGTATTTTTATGGCTAAAAACATCAGTTTTACAAAACTCTAAAAAGTTCTTGCCAAACGTCTATAATAAGTATAAATTTCATTTGTATCGCATATTCCTTGTAAAAAAGATATCACATATGCATGCCCATTATAGTCGCCTGCTGAAGATGTCCAATATGTCATTTGTAATCCATACCCACTATAATTTGATTGCGTAATACCAAATTGGCTAGCAAAAGCTATCCATTCATTTTTAGAAGGTACAATCCACTCTCCAGATTTTATGATTCCAAATTCATATTTACCTCCATTGCCGTAATCATTCAAAGCCATTATATAAAACCTTGCATTCCCGGAGCCTGTTGGTGTTAAAACATCTTTTGTTCCAAATTTTCCTGTATAATTTTTTTTGGCTTATATAATACTTTTTTAGTTCTGTTGCTGTAGCAATCGTATATGACTTTCCATACCAGGAGCCACTTCCTCCAACTTTAAAGTCTTCAAATATTATTCCATCTACAGTTCCATTTCCATCTACATCTGCATAATATCCTACTCCTGAATTTGCAGTAAATAAAACATTTTTTATTGTTGCTGTGTATATCGCCGTTTTCTCATTATAATTTGTATTTGATGCACTTTTTACCGTTATTGTTACAGTTCCCGCCGTAACAGGTTTTATTGTTACAGTATTTCCACTAATACTAACTGTTGCCACATTGTTATTTGACGAGGAGACACTCAAGTTTCCAGTATTTCCACTTACTGTAAAATATAAATTGCTTGAATTTGTAGATGTTCCACTATATGATGATAATGTTAAACTTCCATTTGCTTTATTTACTTTTTTGTTGTCTGCGTTGTACTTTGTGTTCTATATCCTGCTTTGCTTGCTCTTACTGTTACTGTAAATGATGAGGCGTTTGTTATTGTTGGCATTGTTGGGTTGTATGTTGTTCCATCTGTTGAATATTCTAGCTTTGCATCACTTGGATTTGTCGTTACACTTGTAAACGCATTGTGAGCTTTTCCATCATATGTTCCTGTGTATGGTGTTGCAGTTATTGTTATTTCTCCATTTTTTATAGTAGCTTCATATGTTGCAGATTTTGCTTTATAATTACTTGCTTCTGCACTCGTTACTGTTATCGTTGCCTTTCCAGATGTTGTTCCTGGTTGTACAGTTACTGTGCTTCCACACGCTTACTGTTGCAATATTTGTATTATTTGAAACGGCACTTAATGTTCCTGTATTTTCACTTACAGTAAATGTTCCACTGGTTGGATATGTGTATGTTCCGCTTGTTGAGGATAGTGTTAAATTTCCTTCTGCTTTATTTACTTTTACTGTTTCTGTTATTATCTGCGTCTTGTAGCCTTCTTTGCTTGCTACTACTGTTACTGTAAATTCTGATGTATCTTTAATCTTTGGCATTTCTGTACTATATTGGCCACCATTTATTGAATATTCTAATTTAGCATCACTTGGCTCTACACTTATATTAGATAGTGCATCATGTTCTTGTCCATCATATGTTCCAACATATGGTGTTACTTTCAGCGAAATTGTTCCATTTTGCACTGTTGCTATGTGAATTACTTTATTCTCTGCATAATCTCCATTTGCTGCACTTTTTACAACTATATTAGCCTTTCCAGCTGTTATACCGTGGTTTTACCGTTACAGTATTTCCATCTAAACTTGCCGTTGCAATGTTTGGTGCATCTGAGTTTACCGTTAGCTCTCCTCCAGAAGCATTATTTGTTATCTCAAAACTGCCACTGTTTGGATACGTATATGTTCCATCATATGAAGATAATGTTAAATCTCCTGAAACTGCTACTCCTTCATACGTTATTTCTACATCTCCGTTTTCCTTGTCTTTTAACAAAAATTTATATTGGTCATTAATTATAATGTATGCATTCTTGCTATCTATCTTTTCTGTTGAACTCAAATCATAATTTTTTTTCTTTCCTGTACTTATTTGCTCCAAATAATTTTCTAAATTTACAGTTTTGCTTTCAACTTGAATATCTGCTTTTTCAAGTTCCAATGCTTCTTTTATTCCTGCTATTGTTTGCACCTTTTGTGTGCTTTTCGCTTTATCAAATAAATTATTATTTCCAATTACTAAGCTTACACTTACCCCTGCTAATATTAATAAAACTACTATTGTTACCACTAGCGAAATTATTGTAATTCCTCTTACTTCTTTTTGTTTTCATGTATTTTTCTTCCTCCTAGCTTATTATTAAGTAATATACTTAATGATAAGAGCTAAGTTGTTTTTTTTCTTTATATCAAGCTTATTTCGGCCTATTTTTAATTAAAAATTTTTTAAATATTTTTATTATAAAAAAATAAAGAATTACTCTTGATTTTATTTGTTCTTTTGGTATAATAAATGCAAAAGGATTCATTAAGTATATTACTTAATGAATTTTTAAGGTTTAATATGTTTTTTATTTAAATCAATTTTAAATTTTCATTTGTATATTTTTTATTTTATTGCTAATTTTTTCAACTTCATTTTTTCATTGTACTAAATTAAACTTTATTCTATTAATTTTTTCTTTTATCTCAATTTTCAACATACTAATAAAAAAGAAGCATTATTTGCGTGTAGCTACTTTTTCTGTACTCGCACTATAAACTTCTTTTTATTTTTTATTTTTTCTCTAATCTAAAGTTATAAGCATTTGCATATTGGTCATTTATTCCAGCTTGTATTCCAACAGTTTCACCAATTTGTGTTTCTGGTATTGCTACTGGAATTCTTCCTTGTTCTTTTCCTTCTTTGTCAAGTAATACTATATCTGCCATAAAGTTACCTTGTGCAGAACCTGTCATATTTGTTACATCTGCTTCTAAACTTGTATGTCCATCTTTTTCAGAAAAATTTATATTTGATATTTCAAATCCAGATTCTACTTTGTTTTCCTTAAGTTTATCACTTGTATTTACAACTGTACCGTCACTTTCTGTTTTTGTAAACTCTCCACGGCTTGCATCAACTTGTGATTGGTTAGTATCACTTATTGTTTGATTTGCTGTGTTTGTGTTTTTATTTTCATTCTTTGATCCATGTGTTACACCATATATCACTGCAATTATTACTATAGATACTAGTATTAAAATTAAAATTCCTTTCTTTTCACTACTTTTCATTTTGTTTTCCTCCCTAATTTTACATACGTTTAATTTTCATTAAAATGATAACACAAAGAGTAAACGTTTTCAATACACTTTTTAATTTGAAATAAAATTGTAATAATATCATAATAATTTTCTGATAAATATTAATTGAACAGTAGTATTTCACACATAACATGTATTTTTCCAGTTTCTAATAATATTAGAAAATTCTACAAAGACGTACATAACCTGGAATTGCATTATTGCTCTCTGCACTGATTGCACAGCTACTAAAACTAACAGCGTACCCACGACTACCCTGGTTATATGTAGTTGACGACCAATATAGTCCCTTTAAACCATATTCACTATAATTTGAAGTTGTTATATTTAATTCGTTTCCAAAAGCTGCAAATTCATTTTTAGTTGGGACATGCCACTCTTTTAATCTTATGTCTCTACACTCCGTATATTTATAAGTGTAGCTTCTATAATCGTTTAACGCCATTACATAAAACCTTCCATTTCCGGAGCCAATCGAGGACAAAACATCCCTTGTTCCGAATGTTCCTTCATAATTTTTTTGACTAATATAATAATCTTTCAAAGATGTTGATGAAGATACTGAATATGATTGTCCAGCCCAAGAGCCACTTCCACCTTTTTTGAAATCTTCAAATATTATTCCATCTGGGGTGCCATCTCCATCTGTATCTGCATAGTAACCCACTCCAGACTCTTCTTTAAATGTGTTATCTTCTACTGTTACTGTATATGTTACTTTTTCTGCATTATAGCCTATACTCTCTGCACTCTCTATGGTTATAGTTGCACTTCCTGCTCCAATTGATTTTACTGTTACAGTATTTTCACTTATACTTACTGTTGCAACATCTGTATTTGAAGATTCTACGCTCAATATTCCTACATTTCCACTTACAGTAAAGCTTGTACTATTAGGATAAATTAATGTTTCATTAAATGTTAATTTTCCTTCTGCCTTTTCTATTTTGGCTATTACAGTCATATTTTTCATTTCATAGTTTTCTTTGCTTGCTCTTATAGTTATTAAAACTGTTCCAACATTCATAATAGTCGGAATTGTTGTAGAATAATTTGTTCCATCTGTCGAGTATTCTATTTTTGCATCTTTTGGCTCCACGTTTACACTGCTTATTGCTTCATGCTCATTTCCATCATATTTTCCTTCATATGGAATAGCATCTATTTTTATTGATTTAGAGTTATCATTTCCATTACCATTGCTACTCGAAGAGTTTGTTTTATTATCTACTGTTACGCTATAGTTATCTTTCCATACATTCAACGTTCCGTCTGTATTCTCTTCGACTTTATCTATTTTCCCCTTTAAAACTTTATCATTCAAAAAGTCTTTTAATGTTTCATAGTCATTAGTCAAATAGAATTCCATTACAATCCTCTGAATTATTTCTTTTGCTTCACTTTCCCTTGTTAAATTTGCAGAATTTTGTACTTTTTTATTATTCCATTATCCCCCCAAGGTCACATTTATGCTTACTCCTGCTAAATCATTAATACAACTATCGTTATTACAAGTGCAAGTAATGTAACTCCTTCTGTTTCTTTAGTTTTCATTATTTATTTTCCTCGTATAATATATTTACAATCAATTTTATAAGTTTAATTTACATTAAATAAATGATTGCATAAGAAAAATTTAATGTAAATTAATAAATGAGTACTCTTTACATAATGTCGTATAATATTATTGCATAAATGTTAATTAAATGTTAATTTGAATGAACACCTTCAATCAACTCTTTTTTTGTTGGTATTGATGTTGGCTCTAAGTCTAACTATGTCTTTCTAATTATCATTAATCAAATAACTTAACGATAAACTAAAATGTCAGAAGTTTTATATATACGCACTCTAGTGCAAATTTGAATTACATATTTTAAAAATTCTTACTTTACAAAAAATTCGTTAAAACGCTTGATTTTGTATATTTTTAATTATAATATAAAAAGAAAAAATTCGTTAAGTTATTTGATTAACGAATTTTTTTATATAAATTTAGATATTTCTTTTTCTATACATTCAAAAAAAAAATTTTCAGGAAAAATTAACTTACTGAAAAATTAATCTCTCCTAATTTTTTTAGTCTTTTTATCTAGCTTTTTGTTTATTTCTGTTGTGTTTCTGCATATAATAAGTCTAACTAATATAAGCTCGTATGCTATTCTTACAACAAGGTTGCCTACAACTAAATATAATAAGAAAGCTATAAAACTTGTAGATATTGTAGCAAATGAAGATAATGTAACAAATATAGCACATATTAAGTATAATATTTTTAATACATTCTCAATTGTTAATTTTTTAAATGTTAAAAAATCATACATCCACCCTAAAAAGCCAGTATATTTTCCTTCATTATCTTTTTTTAAGAATGTAAAGTACAATACTATGCCTCCTACAATAGCTAATACTAAAGATACAATTATCCATATAGCACTAGATGCTACAGAATTCATCGTTGATGCGCTTCTTGCATATGATGATGATGCGTACATATGAACTCCCCCTTTCAAATTTTTTTCAAATATAGAATACTATAAAATAGTTCAATTTTCAAGAAATATTCATGATTTTTTTAAAGAAATTTTCATAATTTTTTTTAAATTGACAACTTGGCTTTATTTGTAGTATAATTAACTTGTAAGCGTGTAATTATTACACATCACTTTGTTAAGCATTATGGAGGCATCTATATGAACATCATGCTTGTTATTGTCGCTTTGCTGTTCAACCTACTTTCTGGCGGAACAGAAAGTAACGTTCCTACCACGATTGTACCGGATGGTACGGCGTGGTCCAATCCCAACTATCTTGTTCAGCTCATGTACATGTACGGCGGCAACGTCGACATGAACAGATCCTATGAACAAGAGTATGACAAGACCTATGTCTTTGAAGACGGCTTCAAAGATTATGGTTGGGGCAAAGGCTCGTCCGTTCGAGTTCATGGCAACATGAATTCAGGTATCTACTTTGATTTTAATATCAAAGTGGATCAATACCAGCAAGAAGTCACTGTCGACACTCCTGTGGAAGGTTTGAAAGTTGTGACCAGCCAGTACTCTAATGGAGAGGCTGGATACAGCTTTAGTGTCGGCCCGATCAACCTCTATACTGCATTACAGCTTTTCAACTCTGCATCGTCTTATATGGTGCAGAGCAATACAGCAGGCTAAAGAAACTTGCTTACCGCAAAGCTGTAATTACAAAATCTCTCAGAGTCAATTGGCTCTGAGAGATTTATATATATTCATTACCTTTTAGTCATATAAAAACTCTACATTTGTCATGCTAATTATGTATGCATTCTTATTGCCTGCCCCTTATTCTTTATCTCTCTTAATCTGTTTACTATATCTATCTTCCTCACTAAATATGCATCCACAATATTTTTGCATGTATAGTCCTAAATCATGAGCTTTTTGGTGTCCTTCCCAGAATCCAACTCTAAAATCTCTGTATAAGAAATCTATTCCATACTCTTCACTGTACTGCTCCATTATTTTTTTTATAAAGTCATGTTTCTGATATATGCTGTATAGCAATGTGGTAGTAACAGTATCATATCCATGTTCTTTTGCATATTCAAATGTTTTTCTTAGTCTAACTGGATAACAGTAGTTTACACATCTTGCATTTAAGTTTTTTACAGCTTCTTGCAAAACTCATCTAGGCCATATTCTTCTTCGAATATGGCTTGTACATTTATTGATTTTGTATATTCTTTTAAGCATTCTCTACGTGCTTTGTATTCCGTGTATGGGTGGATATTTGGATTATACCAATATGCTGTTGGTTCTATTCCCTCTTCTCTTAGTTTGTCTATGCAGTACACGCTACAAGGTGCACAGCATGTGTGCATTAATAGTTTCATTATAATTAATTTGTAATCAGTTGCAAATTTTATTTAACTGATTTTCCTCCTTTTTATCTTATTTTTTTATTTCAATTTTGTTTGATAAGTATTCTACTTTATTTTTTACCATTGGCACGCTTGTCAAAATTCCAGTAACTATTGCCACCAAAAAAATATATAAAACACCTAAATTTTGTGCTTCACTATATAATGCAAAACTTCCAATATACGCAACTTCTACAGCATACGATAAATTTATTATCAGCCTTATATTTTTTCCATTTAAAAACATTAATGTTGGAAACAACCATAACATATACCAAGAATTGAAATTTGTTATTAATATAAATGTAAATATATATAATAACGTGCTATATTCTCTTATATATGATGAAAATATTTCTGTATTATTATTTAATAATAACTTAATAACCGTATATACATAAAGTATTGCAAATACAGCCAATAATGCAGTTTTTAATATATTTGTTGATTGTTCCCCAATCAAATAATAAAACACTAACATTATAGACCTGTTATACTTTGATTGTTGTATGAACAGCCCTGCAAATATATTCAAATCTTTTACATATATTGCATAAAACCCTGCAAGTATTACTATAAATTCTAGTCCATACAATACACAATACTTTATTTTCTCTAATATGTTTTTTTTTCCCTTAGATGATATAAGATTATAAATGGTAATATTAGTATTCCCAAATATTTTATTGCTGTAGCCATTGCTATAAACGCAACTGATAGCATTAAATTTTTCTTTTTTGTAACAAAATATATTGCAAGTAATATAAATAAAACTATAAATATATCATTATGTACATTTGATAAAGCCTCGAATAATATTGCTGGATTCGTACCATAAATCAAAACAAATTTCTTTTTTATGAGTTATTTTCCAAATTAATAAACAATTTATTAGATGAACTATTAGATTAGTCCCTTTAAATATAGCTAATGCCACATCAATATTTCCAAATGAAATACTGGTTAATAATTTGCATATTAAAGTCCAGAGTGGCCCATATACAACTGTTTCGTATCTCCAACAGTTTGCTACTTTATTGTACATTTGGTCTCTTACCTGATGCTCATCGCTAATTTGTCCAACAGATTTGTAATATGGATTTTCGTGATAGTGTGAAGCCGACCACCCATTTGCTATATAAGAATATACATCTGTACTTGTATATGGAATAATTAATGCAAATAAAACTGAAATTATGCAAATTGCAATAATTAATTGTTTTTTGCTTTTAAAAATTTTATTGCTATGTTTTATTATTAATATATACAGAATAAACATTATTGACATAAGACCTATAAAGGATATTGTGTTTATCCATTTTGCCGAAATCGTCTTAGGAATTTTAAATATGAATGTCCACTGATAAATAAAATTATATATTGATTGATTTTTTGCCAAATATATTATTGATGGCATGGCAAAACATATAACTACAGTAATAAATAAAAGCAACCATTTTTTATTTTTCATATAAAAACTTTCCTTCCTTTTTATCATATGTAATAATAAAAATGGTATTGTGTTGTCAAAACATTTTTAGTTTTAATACAACTCAGGATATCATTTTTTTATATTAAGAACCACTTTAAGTTTTTTTTCTCATATTGTTTGACTATAACTGTAATTGATATGATGCTCCGATATGTTTATATGCTGCTGGCAGTGGAACTCTTCCTCTTTGCGTTCTAGATATAAAACCAATTTGTATTAGATATGGTTCATAAACATCTTCAAGTGTGTCTATATCTTCTCCCACTGTTGTTGCTAAAGCCTCTATTCCAATAGGTTTTCCTTGATATTTTAGTATCATAGTTTCTAGAATTTTTCTATCTATTTCATCTAATCCGAGTTCATCTATTTCTAGTTTATTTAATGCTGTTTTTGCAATTTTTAAATCTATTTTACCATTTCCAAGAACCATAGCATAGTCTCTAACTCTTTTCAATAATCTATTTGCAATTCTTGGAGTTCCTCTAGATCTTCTTGCAATTTCTGTGCTTGCTTCTTCATCAATTTCTACACATAATATTTTTGCTGATCTTTTTATTATTTTTATTAAATCTTCCTCATTATATAATTCTAATCTATGCACTATTCCAAATCTATCTCTTAAAGGTGTAGTAAGTGAACCTGCTTTTGTTGTTGCCCCAATCAATGTAAATGGTGGCAAATTTATTCTTATAGATTTTGCCGTTGGTCCTTTTCCAATTATAATGTCTAAAACATAATCTTCTAGGGCTGGATATAAAATTTCCTCTACATTTTTGTTTAAACGATGAATTTCATCTATAAATATGACTTCGTTTGGAGTTAAATTTGTTAATAATGCTTTGCCAAAGGTCTCCAGGTTTTGTTATTGCTGGTCCAGATGTAATTTTTAATTTTGAGCCCATTTCATTTGCAATTATCCCGGCAAGTGTAGTCTTACCAAGTCCTGGAGGACCATATAATAGAACATGGTCTAATGCTTCTTCTCTTTTTTGCAGCTTCTATATAAACTTTCATACTCTCTTTTACTTTAGTTTGTCCAATGTATTCTTCTAGCAACTGAGGCCTTAGAGTAGTTTCAAGCGTTTCTTCATTATTATCGGTAATTTCCGGATTTATTACTAAGTTTTCTTTCATCTTGCACCTTTCTAGTAATTTTCTATATTCTTATGTTATTTTTTCAAAACCTATTTATCATTCATTTCTTTTTCTCCATTGTATTCATTTACTAAATATAATGGTCTATGTTTTGATTCATTGAATATTCTTCCTAAATATTCTCCCATTATTCCAATTAGTATTATTTGTACTCCAGAGAAAAATAATATTAGTAATATGATTGCTTGGAATGCTTGTATTACAGTATGAGTAACACATGCTTTCACAATTACATATATAAAATACACAAATAATGCTAAAAATGTTGGAATGCTCAAGAATGTTGATATTCTAAGTGGTGATGTTGTAAATGATGTGATTCCGTCTATTGCTAAGTCTACCAATTTTTTGTAGTTCCATTTTGTTTTTCCGGCAATACGTGGATCTCTATCATACATTATTTCTTTCTTGTTATAACCTATCCAACTAAACATGCTTTTAGAGCATCTTCCTGTTTCTCTCATTTTTTTCAGTGCATTTACGCATCTTCTATCTAATAGTCTAAAATCACCTGTATCTTTTTGTATTTCAACCTTTGTTAGACTTTGTAATACTCTATAGTACATTTTTGATGTGAATTTTTTTAGCCATGTCTCTCCAGCTCTAGACCTTCTCTTAGCATATACGTCATCATAACCTTGTTCCCATAATTTTATCATTTCTGGAATAAGCTCCGGTGGATCCTGAAGGTCTGCATCCATTATTATTACACAATCTCCAGTTGCATAGTCAAGCCCTGCTATCATTCCTATTTCTTTTCCAAAGTTTCTTGAGAAGTCTACATAGCATACTCTTTTGTCTTGCTCTCTTAATTTTTTTATTTCATTTAATGTGTTGTCTTTACTTCCATCGTTTACAAATAATAATTCGAATTCATAATCTTTTACTTCATTCATTATTTTGCTAACTCTTTCATATAAGAAAGGAAGCGATTCTTGTTCATTATACGCTGGTACTAAAATTGTAATCTTTTTTCATATTATCGTCCTTTCTACAAATTTATATATTTTTATCAGTTCTGTTTGACTTTAGCTTTTCATTTTCTATTTCTTCATTATCTCTTAAATGTACTATGTCTTTATATCCTATTGCAACTATAGCAATTACAAGCAATGCAAATGATAATGCTTTCCATATGCCACTATCAAGCAATATTATTGCAATCATTCCAAGTGTTGCAGTTACTCCATATAAGATTAAAACAGCTTGTCTTTGTGTATATCCTTTTGCCATTAGCCTATGGTGTAAATGTCCTTTATCAGCTTTAAATACTCCTTTTATTGACTTTGTTTTTACAATTCTTCTTACAATAGCCCATAAAGTATCGAATATTGGAAGTGCAAGTACTATTATTGGAGCAATAATTACAATTGCTGTGTATGTTTTTGCGACTCCTAATATTGATATTATTGAAATTGCATAGCCCATAAAGTTTGAGCCAACGTCCCCAATGAATGTTTTTGCAGGATTAAAATTATATGGCAAAAATCCAACTATTGCTCCAGCAAGAGCTGTTATTAATATAATTGCAATTAATGGTGATTCATTCAAAGAGAATATTATTAGCATTGAAATACATGCAATTAAGGTTATTCCAGATGATAATCCATCTAATCCGTCAATTAAGTTTATTGCATTTGTTATTCCTACAATCCAACCAATAGTTAGAATATAGCTTATTACCTCATTTATCATTATGCTGTTTTCTTTAAATGGTATAGTAAAGTTATCTATGCGTACTCCACAACTTACTACTATTATCGCAAAGCAATTAATTGTCCTGCTAACTTAACTAATGGGCTTATTCCCTTAACATCATCAATATAACAGGTAATTCCAAGAACCATGGCTCCAAATAAAAAGCCTAATAATTTCTTTTTCCTAGTCCATCTGTTATAAAATCAATATTGTTTTCTATTCTCATTGTTATTATTAAATAAATTGCTGATACTAAAAAACCCGCAATTACAGCTATACCACCAAGCCTTGGCATTGGCTTTTTATTTATTCTTCTATCATTTGGATAATCTACCGCTCCTACTTTTTTTTTTGCCCACCTTATAGAATATGGCGTTATAACAAATGCTGTTATAAATGCAAGTAAAAACGCAATGGCAATGTCTCCCCACATACTAAAAAAATTCCTTTCAAATCTAATTGTTTTTTCATTAAAATTATATCATATTACAGCCATTTTTCAACTTTATTTGTCAGTTTTATATATTTTTTGCAATTTTTTAGCTCTGTTTCTTCATTCTTATTTTTGTTATAATTTTGCCTGGTATAAATAAAATTGAAACCATTATTTTATTTATTATTCCATTAACATTTTTTATTGGATGTTTTTCCTTTGTAAGCACGCTAAACAATATGTAATGTTTATACACATATAATCTCTTTTTAAAAGTTACACCATGCATATCTGGTTGAATATCTCTTTAAAATAGTTATAATATCCGAATGGACTCGTAGTAAATAATTTACTAATATTTTTAGTGTACCCTTCTTTTTTTGATATTCGCATATCATTATTGGTCTGTTAAAGCACCTTACTTGATATTTCAAATCCATTTCGTGGTGTAATCTTGCCTCTGTTACAAATTTTTCGTCATGTTCAAGCTTGTATTCAAATTGTTTTCTTATTGAAGCATTGTACACTAGGGCTTTTTTTTCTCCTGTAATACCATTTTAAAGTACAAATCAAACATAGTGCTTGGATAATCATTTTCTATAAAATTGTTGCCCATATTTTGTCCATCTTTAGTATATTTTAAAAATACTAAAGCATAAGTTTCACCCATATCTTTGCATTCTTGCAAAGATTGCATAATAATCTTAAAAGCATCTTTTGTAAAGAAATCATCAGAATCGCATTCCACTATTAAATCTCCTGTTGTTTCTTTTATAAGGTTATTTATAGCTGTCATTTTTCCTTGATTTTCTTGATAAAAATATTTAACATCTATTAAATTTTTCTTTACAATATTCTTCCACTATTCTTCTAGTATTATCTGTAGAGCCATCGTCCATAACCAACCATTCGAGCTGTACCTCTGGACAATTATTGCTGTTTATTAATAGGCTTGCATACAACTTATCTAGAAGATTGTGCTCTATTGTATGTGGCTGTAAGTATTGATATTTTCATTTTTTTCTCCTTTTATTCATCCAGATTTATATTATTTTAATTTTTCCTACTCTGTCTGGATCTTTTTGCTGTTTTTCTTCTATCATTTTTTTCTATTTTGCCAATAATTCTGTCATTTTTATATTCATATTGGCTGTTTTGTTTATTTTTTGTTTGTAATTTTTAACTGCAAACTTTAAGGCTTCTTCTACTCCTTCTTCGCTATTCGAAACGATGTGGCTTCTTTCCTGCATAATCTATTAGTGCCTCTCTCGTAGCCGTATTAGTTGTAAGAATAAACTTATTTAGTATTTTAGCTTCTTCAACAACCATTGGATATCCTTCAAAATTTGATAACAAGCAAAAGAAATCTGCTTTTTTCACTATTGGATATGGATTTTCTCTTGCTCCTATTAATTTGAAAAAAGTTTCTTCTACTCCTCTTGCTGAATCTGTTTTTCTAGTTTTTTTCTCTTAGAGGTCCATCTCCAATAACAATAATTTTGTGGTTATAGCCTTGTTTTATTAGTTTGAATTAACTTTTATGAGTCTATCTATGGCCTTTTGGCTAACTAGAAACCTAGAAACCTGTACTATTGTTGGTTCAGATTTTTTCTGTTTTCAAACAATTCATTATCTTGTTCATCTAGCTTTTCTTCTGCCAACTTAAGTATTCTTTCGCAATTTATGTAATTGTTAATAACCTTTTCATGAGGTAAATCCATATCATCATAAACTTTATTAAACTTGTCCAAATTATCTATACTAACAAATACAAGAGTATCAAACTTTTCATATATATTTCTGTCTAAAATTCTCTTAATTTTAGATTTTGGTCCTTTTCCAAAAACTTTAGAAATATCATTGTGAATCCATGCAATTTTAGTAGACTTTTTATCTTTAACACTAAAAATTCTAGTAATAGGCCCTTCTAAAAATGCAATTTGTGTAAAATATTCTCCGCTCTTTCCACATATTTTTTCGAATATTTTTTTCTTTTTTAATAAAACCTTTATTGGAACTGTTTTTTTCTTAATTTGACTCATGTCATTATATTTAAAATCAAACAAACTTACAAGCTTAATCTTTGAATCTAGTTCCTTTTCAAGCTCTCCACCCGAATAAATTGTAAAAATTGTAACATCATATTTTGCGGTAAGTTTATTAGCAATATCAACAAGTACTCTCTCTGCGCCTCCAAGTGTAAGACCAGTTATTCCAAAAATAATTTTTTTCACATTTTTCTCCGTCTTGATTCTTTTTTGCTTCCTTCATAAATTTTCATTTCATTATCCTCAAAATCTTTACAACCATTAAATATAAGAGTTGCAAGAGTTATTATAATCATCATACTTGATGAATTGAAAAATGTATATCCAGATAGAAATGATATAAATATGGCAAACCATAAGCCTAAAGTGCTCATCATGAATTCAATATTCATATTTTTTATTTTCTTTACTGCCATATAAGTTCCATACATTGCAATAGCTAAAAACGGCATGAAATATAAGAAAAATCCTATTACTCCAAAATTATATAAAAATGCTGGAACTTCCATTTCAAAAATCATTTCATAAAAATGTGCCATATATCCATTGCCGAAAAGTAGCATTGGAATACTGTCTTGATTTTTTATTAATCTACTATGGTATATAAATTGCAATGCTCTCATATTAGTATTTTGAATTTGCTTTTCATTTGCAATATCATATAATTCTAAGTAAGTTTTTTGCATACTCTCGGGCATATAGCCTTCATCAATTTCGTTATTTTTTATTTTTCTTCACAATATCAACAATATCTCCTGTTACATGAGCCGTCTTTCCTGTCATTGTATCTATAATTTGATTTTCTCTTTCTTGAAGGTCTTTTTCTTCTTTCAATAGTTTTTGAGCCAAATGCAATTACTGCAATACCAATAACAACCAATGCAAGTAAAAATGCTGGCAGGGCCTTTTTGTTTAATTTGCTATTTTTTATCAAGCTGTTAATTATACAAATTATGCAGTACATCAGTATTACAATTATAAAGCCAAATAAACCAGTTCTAGTTCCTAGTAAAGTACATAAATATGCTCCAGCAAGAACTACTGTCATAAAAGTCCATATTCTAATTCCAGTTTTATTGTTTTTTCCTAAGTTTGGCAGAATAATAAACATTTCTAATAACATTATTGTACCTATACTATTTCCGGATTCAAACCATCCCTTGTAGCCTATTTGAACTTCACTATATGTATATGAAGATGTTCCTGTAATTAAAGAAATATACATAAGCACAATATATACTGTAAACGAGATTAGCACAGATAATTTTAATTTATTTATAATCTTTGTACCATCTTCATTTTTAAGCTCTTTTTTCTCTATTTTTTATAAACAAAGAAATAAATGTAAATAAATAAATTCATTATCATGAAAGTATAATTAACCAAATACTGAATTTCTTGAGTTATACCTCCATATGCACATCCCGTACTCTTTTTATAAAATATGTAAAGATGGCATATTGCATATATAAAATATGTGCCTCCCGCCATAAGAATATAAGGCTTTAACTTATCTTTAAAAAATATACAGCAAATTGCAATTATTGGTATAATTGGTCTTATAAATGTAGATATTGAAATATTAGTGTTAAAATAGTTTCTAAAAAGAAAACTTGCAGCATCCAATATCGGACATATTATTATTAAAAAACACAATAAATTTTCTATTGTGATAATATTTTTCAAATTAAACTTTTTTTCTTTTTTGATATTATCTTCCATAATTAATATCTTCCTCACTAAACATATATTGAGTTGAAAAAGCAAAAATGGTAATCTTTTTTTCGACCCTTTTCGATTGTAATTTTTCAAGATTATTATATATACTAAACGCTAAAAAATCAAAATAAACAGAAGAAGTTGTATTTTTTAACGAGACCGGAATCTTGCCTTTTGAGGAGTCCGAAAGCTCCGGCCAAAACGTGTTGAAAAAAAAAACAATTCTTTTTAACATTTGCCAAAAAAAGGTTTTAGTATAAAATTACCATACTAAAACCTTTTCTTTTACAATTCTTCTGCAAATCTTCTTTCTAATTTTTTAAATACAAAATATCCAACAATGCAAAGAACTATTCCCATTATAAATGCAATTAGCAATCCTCTAAAATCTGGCATTGTTTTACTATAGAATATCGACCTATAACCATCTATTAAGTACGACATTGGATTTAATCTTAATAGCCATCTAAAATTTGCTGGTACAGCATTCATCGAATACACAATTGGTGTTGCGTAAAACAACAATTGCATAAATACACCTAGCAAGTGTAATAAATCTCTAAAGTATACTGTTAAACTACTTACAAGAAGTGATATTCCTATAGATACAATGAATTGTATTGCAAGTATTAAGAAATACCATAATATATTCCATGATAATCCGATTCCACCAAAAATAACAAATCCCAGTATAATTATTGTTGCAATTAAAAAGTTTACTCCTTCACTTGCAACAAGTGATATTGGCAGAATTTCTCGCGGAAAATACACTTTTTTTTTATAATATTGCCATTATCAACCATTACAGCTGCACCTCTTATAACAACATTAGAAAAATATTGCCACGGAATTAAACCACAACACAAGTAAACAGCATAGTTCTCTATATCGCTTTTTAATATTACTTGGAAAACTAATGCATATACAGCAATTTGAAGTAGTGGATTTAAAAAAGACCATAACACGCCTAAAAATGAGTGTTTATATTTTCCACCTACATCTTTTGTTATGTTTGTTTTTAATAGTTCTCTATATGCGTACAAATCCTTTATTATGTTCATTTACAAAGTCTCCTTCAAATATTCTTCTATTACATCATCTGGCTTTCCGTCCATCTTTACGACTCCGTCACTCAACCATACGGCTCTTGTACAGAATTCTTTTACTGTTCCCATGCTGTGTGTTACGAATACCATAGTTTTGCCTTGTGCCTTTAATTCCTTCATTTTTGCAATACATTTTTCTTGGAAATGTTGATCTCCAACAGCTAAGATTTCATCGACTAATAGTATGTCCGCATCAACATTAATAGCAACAGCAAACGCAAGTCTCATATACATTCCTGATGAATAAGTTCTTACAGGGTTATCTATATAAGATCCTAATTCTGAAAACTCTATAATATCATTTAATCTTTCATCTATTTGCTTTCTTGTTAGACCAAATATTGAAGCATTAAAATATATGTTTTCTCTTCCTGAGAAATCAGGGTGAAATCCTGCGCCAAGTTCCAATAAAGAAGTTAGTTTTCCGTGAGTTTCAATCTTACCTTTATTAGGATAAATTATCTTAGTCATTAATTTAAGCAAGGTAGATTTTCCACTTCCATTAACACCAATTAATGCAACAGCCTCTCCATTTTTTAATTGTAAGATTTATGTCTTTTAATACTTCTCTTTTTTCTTTTCTATTTCTATTCCAAAATAATACTTTTTCTTTTAAACTATTTGCCTTGTCCATGTATATATTGAAAGTTTTGTATACATGATCAACAATAATCCTATTTTCTTGCTCAGCCTTTGACATATCTTTTGCCTTCCTTTTATTTTCGATATCATTATATTATATAATGTTTATATTGTCAAAATTTTTAGCTATTCATTTTAATGTTTTCTATTTTTCTTCCTTGTAATCAACATAAAAATTACAATTACAGCCAATACCATTATTACACAAATAGCTGTTTTATTATCTTTTTTGTCTGTCGGAATATTAGAAGTTTCTCGACTGCTTTCTCTTATAACATCTATTTTGTAAGATACTGTTTCAGTTGTTCCTTCTTTGGATACAGTTATAATAATAGTATTTTTTCCATCTTTTCAAGGTTTTCATTTCCTTCTACTGTAATTTTAGCATTTTCATTTAAACATGACGTATCAACATCAATTTTTGAAGCTCCGTTATATATTTTTGCAGTATAACTAAATACGTTTTCAGAAAACGATGGTGATAAATCAACTTCATCTTTATTACCATTTTGATCAACCGCACTTAATTTTATGGAAGAAAGTCTTAATGTCTCATCTTCAATTTTTCTTGTAACTTTTACAAAATATGTTCTTACAGTTCCATTTTCTGCAGACACGTCAACTCTTAAATTATTTTCTCCTGTTTGAAGCTTTATATTACCTGTACCAGTAACAGTTGCTCTTTCATCGTCAGCAATTGCCTTTATTGTTATGCTGTCTTCTTTAACCTCAGAATTTAATGTATATTCTTGAGTTTGTTTATCAAATTCAGGTAATAATCTATATCCTTCTACTTCCAATGATGAAAGATAGTTATTACTTGATTTATTAGCATTTCCACTTTCTGCTTTTTCTTGATTTGCAAGTTGCTCGTTTGCAAGTGTATCTGACATTTCATCTGTTAAATCTGCCATTCCAGCATATGATTTATTCATTGTTATCATTATTACCAATAGGACAATCAATGATATAACTACCTTTATTTTATTTTTCGCTTATCTTCATATTTTCTCCTCTCCTCAGAGTATAAATCAGGCTGGAAATAAATTAATTATATTCAGCCTTTTTATATTTTATATTTATAAATTGTTTTTATCTTAAACTTTATTTGCTTGGTATAAATGCTTGCCTTCCATCTGAAATTATAATTCTATACCAATCATAGCCATTTATATTTTTATAAGTTGAATTATCTATTACTGTTACCTCTGCATTTTCAGCTAGTGCTGTAAGCTTAGAAACATCTGTACTTGGTCCTAACCTCACATTACAACCATATCCATCATTAGTCTTTACATTAGCTTTATAGTCACAAGTTTTAACATCTTCAATTTGCTTTAAATATTTCCCAGACATATAGCCTATAGTTCCATCTGGTGTAACTACTTTCTGCCAGTCCGAATTTATTCCTCTTTCTATTGATAAGAAATACTGTTCCTTTGTCTGAAATTGTTCTAATTACACTTGAAGAAGTACTTGGTCCAGATCTGAAAAGTACATTTGTTCCTGTTGTTCAACATTCATAGGATATGTTTCAGAGCTATTAGATGGTAGTGGCGTTATTGTTTTATCCATCTGCTCGTACACTGGAATTATGAAAGTAAAGCCGAATCTAGCTTACTAGTATTCTTGTACATGCTTTGCAATGTTTGTGCTTCACTATATGCTCCCATTAAGTTTTGCATATATTGGTGAGTATATAAAGCCGTTCCATTTGTAGAGTCTATATCAAATCTGTTTTGGTATAGTGTGTTTTGGTAATTCTCTAGCCAGTTTCCTTGCAGAAACCAATTCCGCCTTCTAGGGCTTTTTGCATTGTATCCCAACCTTCTTTTTTTGCTCTAGCTAAGGCATTTGCATAAATTTGCTCCCAACCAGTTCCGTTTGCACTGATGTTGAATGGGTTGTAATACGTTTTTCCATCTCCACCGTCCATGCCTCTTCCGATTTGCGTTCCATTTTTTCCCTGTTCTTGAATTAATCTTGCAATTATGTAGTATGGATTTACATTTGTGTTTCTACATGCTTTTCTATATCTTCGGCATAATTTTGTAAATATGTACCTTTACTTTAGCCTTTATTCCGTCTAATGTACAAGCCTCGTCCATATATTCATTTACATCTTGGAATTGGAATATGTTTACTTCATCCTAAAAAGTTTCTTGGATCCATGTAATATGCTATAGCTTTTTCAGAAGCACAGTACCAGCCACTATCATATAGTTGTGTTCCACAAGTCGAACATACCCATTCTCCACTATTTGATGTTTCCACTAAGTTTCTTCCATGTACTTCTGCTTCACCAGCAACTGCATTATCAAATTTCAATCCTGTATATAGGAATTTTACATTCCAGTTTGGATGAGCTGCTAATAATTTTTCAAGTGCTGCTTTATATCCAGGATATTTGTTATCGTCTATGTCAACAACAACCTTAGAATCAGTTATTGTAAATTTTTGTGCAACTCTTCCTGAATAATTTTGAATTGTTAAATTAGCACCTTCTTTAACTTCTTCATTCTCAACAGTCATATATAATTCACTATTTTTAGAAATTATGTAATATTCTCCATTTCCGGCTTCTTTTATAATCCATTTTTGTGCATCAGAGCCATTGTTAGCATATTGAGTAATCTTAGTTCCAATTATTGTAGTTCCATTGGCAAGTTCTATTGATGTATTTGCATGTGTTGCAGTTATTGTGTAATATCCATCACCAACATACTTTATATTAAATTTTTGATTTGCAGTTTTGCCATTTTTCCAAAGTTCAATCTTTTCACCATTATCTTTAGAGCTATGAGGAATATCTATTACAATCCTTGTATTTGATACCGAAGCAATAGTATAAGTTCCATCTTCTAAGGTTTTTGTACCTTTCATTGCAGTCGGAACAGTAAGCTTAAACTTTTGGCTTGAAGAATTATTTAATTTTGATGTTACTATCCTTCCGTTATCAACTGTTAAATACAAGCCATTACATTTTGAAATTATGTAATAATATCCGTTTCCAGCGTCTCTAATTACCCACTGTTGGTTATTTCCACCATGGTACTCCCATTGGTCAACAGTTGCACCATTTTGTTTTGAGCTTCCTGCAACATCAATATATTTTCCAGAATGCATTGCAGATATTGTATAGTAACCGTCATTTCTATATTTTATATTAAATTTTTGGTTGGCTGTAGATGAGTTTTTCCATACCCCAATATTTGTGCCATCTTGAGTAGAGCTTCCACCTATATCAACAACCTTTGATGTATCTTCAGCAGTTTGTATTTGATAAGTTCCATCATTTATTGTTTTAGTTCCTGTGGGGGTTTCTTCTCCCTCTTTTACAAACTTAAATTTTTGATTATTGCATCCATTACTAGTCCATACCTGCACTAATGAGCCATCATGAGCGTCAGAATGAGGTATATCTAAATATAATCCATTGCTCTTAGAAATTATGTTAAAATAGCCATTTCCAGCATCTTTTATAATCCACTTTTGGTTATTTCCACCATGATATTCATATTGTAGAACTCGTGCTCCCGGTTTTTTTGAATTATTGGCAACATCAATAAGTTTTCCAGAATGTACAGGTGATATTGTATAACATCCATTTCCAATATACTTAATGGTAAATTTTTGGTTATTTGTTCCTCCACTTGTCCATAATTCCACCTTAGCATCGTTTGTTTTTAAACTGCTGTAAATATCAAACACAAACTTCTCGTTTAGAGCAGATTTTATAGTGTATACTCCATCTTCAAGTGTCTGATTCGCATCAGTCGCAAAAAAGTAGTACTGCTGATGTTAAGAGTTCCAAAAAACACGCTAAGCAATACTACTATTTTTATAATATTTAAAATTTTTCTATTCATAGTTTTATCTTCTCCTGTTCTTAAACTTTTTGTCACAAAAATAATTTTTTTATCTATTTTGTCTCTTTTATTTTAACATAAATTTAAGAATTAGAGAATAGTTTTTTATATTTTTCTATAACTTTTTTCTGGTAAAAATTCTTTTCTTGATAATTGAATTTTTATTTTTTCAAATTTTCAATTTGTTCATATCTTAACAAATTTAATTCATAATTTTCCCTGTGTTGTCTTGTTATTGTATCTAATATAATTGCACATTGGAAGGCAACAGCGGACAGTCCCATAAAGCCTGTTGCAAGTATTGCAGAAGGTACTTTGGTAATAAAGTGTGTGTTAAAGAATTCAACAAGTACTGGTACTCCAACAGCAAGTCCCAATATAAAGAATATTAAGGCAATAGCTCCAAAAAATTTAAATGGTTTATAATCCTTAAACATTCTTGCAATTGTTTTTACAACTTTTATACCATCACTTATAGTGTTTAATTTTGAAGAGCTTCCCTCCGGTCTGTCTCTATAGATTATAGGAATTTCTTTTATAATATATTTTTTATCCAAGGCATATAAAGACATCTCTGTTTCTATCTCAAATTTAGGACTAAGAACAGGCATGTTTTTCACAAATCTCTTGTTAAATACTCTATATCCTGTCATGATGTCTTTTAAATCTGTCTTAAATAACACATTTATAGATTTCTTTACTAGATTATTACCTAATTCGTGGAATGGTCTCTTGTTTTCCTTTTGATATGTTCCATTTGAAAGTCTATCTCCTATTGCCATATCAGCTTCACCATTTCTTACGGGTTCAATCAATTTGTGGACAAATTCAGCAGGATATGTGTCATCTCCATCAACCATTACATATATATCTGCTTCGATATCTCTAAATTGGCTTCTTACTACATTTCCTTTTCCTTGTTTGTATTCATCTACAACTATTGCACCATTTTTCACAGCAATTTCTCTTGTTCTGTCTTTAGAATTGTTGTTGTAAACATATATATCGGCTTCTGGTAATTCTTTTTTGAAATCTTTTATTACTTTTTCGATTGTTAGTTCTTCATTATAACAAGGTATTAGTACTGCTATTTTTTCCATCTTCATTATTTCCTTCCTTTATAAAATTCATTCCAAGATATACTGGTAATGCTAAGAATATTGGGTATGCATATCTGTATTCACAATAAGCAGGTGAAGCAATAAGCGTTAGCCATAATATAAATGTTGGTAGATAAACTAGCAAATATTTATATTTTTTCTTATAAATGGTATAGCTTAGTGCAATTACAGTAAGTAAAACTCCTGCTCCAATGCTAAATACAAATCCAAATACTGGTATTCCTCTTGCATCAATCAATCCATCTATCTGTTCAACCCATTTTCCTTCTATTAATGGTGTTTGTTTAATTCCCATGTTATGGTCCATAGTAACTCTACTAACCACCGAATTTCTTACCTCTGGATAATAATATCCATACGAATTTGATATAAATGCTTCTATATAATCCTTAGGATATTTTACGAATAATTTTAACCAGATCGATATAAATTCAGATTTATTTTCTGAAAAATATTCGTTATTAAAATTATACTTTACAGGATCTGATAATATAGGATTGTAGTCTTCCCATACATTTTCTACCATAAAATATTTATTTAATTTTTCGATTGTTTCTTCGTCAATAGCTTGTAATTATCTTTTACAGTTCTTGCTATTTGTTGTATTGGAACAGATAACATTTCTCCTACTGCTCCTTTTTCAACCTTAAGTATTTTAAATACCACAACATTGTAAGCCTCATAAATAACAAGTATAGACATGAACATAATTAATAATTTTTTCCAATGTTTTCTTAGTACTATAAATATAAATGGTAAACTTAGTACAACAACATATAACCATTATGTCTTAAAATCATTGTGAATATTGAAATTAGCACATATCCTACCATGTTTTCTTTTCTTAGCTAAAAATTCATCTGTATTAAATATAAGCTCTATGTTTTGTATTATAAACAAAGGCATTATTCCAGAGAATAATACATCTTTCCACATTGTTATACTGTACATTCCATTTACTGGGTAGAACATGTAAAACAATAAAGCTATTAGCTGAACAAATGCTGGAACTTTTTTTCTTTCTTAAATATTTCAATACAAATGCTGCAAAAGTTGCCATTACCAGCATAGAGAATATGCTATATAAAGCAATTCCTGTGTTTATGTTCCCAGATAATTTTAATCCTAAATTTACGAATACTCCTATTATTGCCGTGTGTGTAATAGGATGATGGTCTTTTAGTGGCAATATTCCTATTGTTTGTTCTATTTGAGAATACGAATCCGATGTTACAATTCCAGGATAATATCTTAAAAAGAATGGCAAATATGATAAAAATATAAGTAAAATTGTGATTATAACAAGAAATACTTCATTCTTAAGTAACTTTATATTTGATAAATCTTTTCCGAATATTGTTATATTTTCAGTTTTCAACTTATTGTTTTCAAATATATCATAAACCCATAAAACTATTATGCTGAACATTGTGAAATATCCAATAAAATTTACTATAAGCCATTTATTTAAAATGTGATTAAGAGTAAAATCTGTATTTACACTCTTTCCTATTATTTCTATTATCGTGTATATAACTGCTACAATTCCCGCTGTTATCATTTCTCTTTTTGTGTTCTTTGTTGATTCTAGTGTTTTCTTTATTACAAAATAGCAACTTGCAAATATAAATACAAATATTATGTTATTGCCACTTATTAGAAAGTTATGCCATATACATATAGTAAGAATGCATGCAAGTATAAAAGATATAATATTGTTTTTGTACTTTTTCATATTCTCCTAGAGTTTTTTAAGCTCTTTCTCCTTGTGTAATATGGTTTTAAGGGTTACCCATACCCCTATATAATTTCTAAAATTTTTGAATATATTTTATATGTTGATTTATTTACAGTTCTCATATATTTATTTTTACCAATATTTACAGTTTTTAAAATTACATTTTCTTTCCAGTTTGGAAAATTTAAATTTAGTCTTTCCCAGCTTTCTGTTAGTAATTTTTCTCTGATTGTCTTATCCTTTATTTTGCACATTCTTTTCAAAGAACTGCATAGTAAATATCTCGCATAATTATATTCGAGCTCATCTCTATACTTTTCATAAATATTGTTCTTTTTATAAAATTCGATAACATTGTCCAATACAGTAAATATCTCTGCCGTTCTTTCATTTTGAACATTTGCAATAGAGCCTTCTCTCTGTACATAATGAATGAATGGCTTGTCAACATAAGCAAATTTATTTATAAATGGTATAAGCTTATAAGTAAATTCTACATCTTCATATCTTAATCCTTTTGGAAATTCTAAGTTATTATCTATTATTAATTGTCTCTTAATTAATTTATTCCAGGCGACCACTCTAACAAAGCTAAGCATCTCTTTTTTATTTTTGTATGGATACTGCTTGTCCACCCTAATTTTATTAGGAAATTCCCATATAAAATCACATTCAACATAATCTGCATTTTCTTCTATTGCTTTATTGTACATTTCTTCATAAGCATTTTTTTTTTTTTTTCTATGTAATCGTCTGAATCTAAAAATGCAACAAAATCACCAGTTGCATATTTTAATCCATAGTTTCTTGCATCTGATAGTCCACCATTTTTCTTTTTCAACATAGATTACTCTGTCCTTGTTGTTATTTTTTTCACATTCTTTTGCTATGTTTCCAGAATTATCTTTAGAGCCATCATTTACAAGAATTATTTGAATATCTTCTAAAGTTTGACTAAGCAATGAATTAATGCACTTTTCTAGATATTTTTCTACATTATAAATTGGAACAATTACACTTACTTTTGGCATTTTTATCCCTTTCCTAAATCTATCTCAATTTTAAATATAGTTTTATATTTATTTTCAAAAGTATTTTCTTTATAAATTGTTTTACATCTCTTGCCTTTATGTTATTTGCAAGTTTTTCTCTTTCTTATTTCTTTTATGAATTGTTTTTGCTCTTTTCCCTTTAGATTATTCACTTCTAATATTATACAATTAGCATAATATATTTTTATATTCTCCTTAGATTTTTCTGAAATCTTATATTCTTTAATTTTTTTAACCATTTCATCATAGAAATACAATAAATCTAAAGCTCTTTTATATGTAATTTCTGAATTTCCTCTCGTGATGCTTTTTTGAGTTTGCACATAGTTATAACCAAATACATCTACACTCGCAACTTTATCAGCCTTCAATAGTATAAGAGGAATTAATCCAAAATCTTCATGATATTTTCCTTTAGTAAACTCAAATTTATTTCTTCTAAAGAAATCTCTTTTATACAAATACCCCCATGCAACTTCTGTCATTACATCTGCTTTATATAAAATGTCGAATGCCTCTTCACCACTTTTTTCTTCAAACAATGGTGTATAATTTTTCTCAAGCACATTACCTTGTTCATCAACTTTTGCAATTTTAAATTTAATCATGTCATATTTTTTTGTTCCATATAAGGTAGCAAATTAGTGTATAAATTTTCTGTTATATAGTCATCTGAATCTACAAATGATATGTACTCTCCAGTTGCATATTTCAATCCATAATTCCTTGCATCTGATAATCCACCATTTGCTTTTTTCAAAGTACAAGACTCTATCTGGATCTTTTACAACATATTTTTTTGCAATTTCTGCACTCGAATCCTCTGAGCCATCATTTACAAGTATTATTTGTATATTCTTCAAAGTTTGATTTAGTAATGAATCTAAACATTTTGCCAGTTGCTTTTCCACATTATAAATTGGTACTATAATACTTACTTTTATCATAAATAATCTTATCCCTTTCTTAAAGTGTAAATCTATTTAGGAAAATTGTTATTTTGTAACATTTTTTTTTTAAAAAACTATTCCAATACTTCTTTTAGATTTTTTAAAGCATCTTGTTTATTCTTTTCTCTCCATAATTTGTACTCTTCTAATATTTTCTCTCTATTTTCTAAAGCATTTAAAATCTTTTCTTTTATCTCTAATATATCATCTGCATTTTTTACTACTAAATAATCTTGTAAAGAGCTTCCTTCAAAGGCTTTAAAACTGTTTCCAACTAAGCATAGTGTTCCAAGTTCAAGGCTTTCATACGGAATCATGCTGTTTTCATCAACTGTACTTACACATAAATTTATATCATTGTTTGCTAATTTTTTATATAGCTCCTGCTTTGTCATTAATTTATTTGCAACAGTTAAATTTATATTAAAGAACCTTGCAATTTTAGATATTTTGTAATTTACTGGAGAACAATCTAACTTTGCATTTTCAATCATGCTTACTGCACAAAGTTGATTATATATATTTCTACTAATTCTATCATATGCTTCATACATTCCAATTTTTTTATTGGCAAGTTTTCATTCTTTTCTGCTTTATTATCTTCGTTGTAGCTTTCTCTATTTTCAATTTCTACATATTTAGATAATAATTTTGCTCTATATCCTTTTTCTTTATAGAACTCATATACAGACTTCTTTAGGAATACTAATTCATCAATCAAACCTTTATCATACATTCCTAAAATATTGTCAAAATTGTTCCATATTATTGCATCTGTTAAATCTTCTTGCCCATTATGAATTATCATTTTTACTTTCATACTCGATTTTTGTTTTTTTATGCTTGATATAAGCATATCCCAACCATCAGCATATTGGTTAAACAATATCTGTTTCTTACTAGAATTAGCTATTGCACTTGCAATCATTTCAGCTTCTTTTTTTGTATACTGCTCTCTAAGTTCTAGTATACTGCCTTCAATAAGATTTTGTACTTCATTTTTTTCTACAGGCATTTCTGGATGACAAATTGTAATGAAATCTTTTTGAATTTGGTTTATCTCATTTGTTATCCTCTTTACTCTTCTACTTCTTGTAATATATATAGAAGCCTTCATTCTAGCCCAGCTATAAATTTTCTTTAATGTAACAATTATGCTTGTTTTAAAATTAAATATTCCATCAATAATAGAATTTAAAGTTTTGCCGAGTGCTGGTCCAAAAGTTCTATATATTCCTATTGTTCTTTTTTTTTTCTCCTCTATCGGTCCAAGTTGCTTTAAATAAGTGAACCATGCACGTATTTTTAGTATACACCTTTTCAGAATAATTGTAGTTTATTGGATAGAAATAATCCCTTGGGTATACATAAATATTATCATCAAATATACGAATTCCTTCTTCATTTACTTTGCTCTCATATTGTTTCAAAATCTTTGTAATTATTACCGGGTTTGCAAAATTATACATAATTTCGGGTTCAAAGTGTTTTATTTTACCATAGAAATCAAGTATTTCTTTTATATACTTATTTTGTGGATTTTGTGCATAAATCATTGCTGTTCCAACATATCCACTATCTTCATATCCAAGTACAACTTCTTTATTTAAAACATCAGTTGGATCTTTTAATATTTTTACATCAGTATCGAGATACAATCCACCTTCATTATATAATGCATATATTCTTACATAATCACTAACAAATGCCCATTTTTTACTCTCATAAGCTTCTTTTACAAATGGAAAGCTGTTAACATCAAAATTACTCTCATCCCATTGTTTTATTTCGTAATCTGGCAAAAACTTTTTCCAAGTTTTTATGCAATCTTCTACCGATTTTGGTAATTTTTTTCCTCCAAACCAACAATAATGTATCTTTTTTACCATTGTTTCCCTCCAATTATTTATTTATAATAGATTTTAAGAATGTTTTTAATGAAACTAATATATTTCTAAAATAGTTTATTATTTTTCTCTTTATCAAGTTGTTTTTTATACTCTTTATATTACCATTTTTAAATGCAGTAAACATATTTGTTACTAATTGCTTTTTGCCTTACAGAATAATCATTCTTCTCAGTATTTACCATATCTGTGTTTACAATATATTCTATTTATGTGTTTTTATTATCTTTTACAAATCCTTCTAAATGTCTTTCGAATTCTTTTTTATTAGCATTATAATCTTGTGTAATCATGTCCAATATTCTTCTTACAAAAAACTCATTTATTATAAGCTTGTATTTTTCACAATCATTATCATGATTTTTTATAACCTCTGAAATATTGCTACAAATCTTATAAAAAGCCGACATATAAGTATTTGTTGCTACTATAGACTTCTCTCTTTGTAAATAATAATACATTGGATATGGTATATATTTTATGTTTTTCGCATTTGTCAATATAAATGGTGTTACAGCAACATCTTCATATTGTTTTCCAACAGGAAATTCAAATCCATTGTATAATTCTTTTTTTTTATTATTTTGTTGCAAGATGAACCAGACATTGCTCCATTTATAAGGCCATCCAAGAAATTTTCTTTATCATCTCTGCATGCTCTTGATGTATAGTTCCAAAGAGGATTCTTCTCGAATACGACATATAAATCGTATATTATAATATCATTATCTTTTACATATTCTCTTGCAATTTTGTAAAAATTTTTGTCAATGTAATCATCAGAATCTACTACGCTAATAAATTCTCCTCTAGCCTTTGCAATTCCCACATTTTTAGTGTCTGCAAGCCCTTTGTTGTCTTTCTTCACATATACAAAATTATTTTTATACTCTTCTGGTAGAGCATTTATAAATTTTTTTATAATTTCCTCGCTATTGTCTTTCGAGCCATCATTTACAACTATTACCTCGCAATCCCTTTATCCATTGCTTCGTATATTGATTTCAGAGCTCTTTTCTACGTATTTTTCTGTATTGTAAACAGGTACAATTATCGAAAATAAAAATTTACTTTTTTCTTCTGTCATTTATATTTTCCTCTTTTCTTTTTGATATTTCATGCTTTTATGTTAGACTAAGCATTTATAAGTTTCTCTAGCTTTTCATCTATTTCTTGATTATACTCTTTATAATCAAACTCTTCCCTTTTGAGCAATTCCATTAATTATTGCTTTTTTCATCACACTATAAATTGAATTTACATTTTTTTGTGTTACAACACCATATTTGTCTTGTATAATTCGTATGCTGTCAGATACATCAGTTGTTATTATTGGAGTATTTAATATCATAGCTTCCAAATATACAACTGGAAAGCCCTCATATTCAGATGTAAGAATTAGACTATCTGCAAGTTTAAAATATGGATATGGATTTTGTTTTTTTCCTAAAAATATTATATTATTTTCTAATTTATATTCTTTTTACCTTTTTTTTTTATATTCTTGCGTTTTGTTCCCGCTTCCAACTAGCAAAATTCTAAAAATCTAAATTATCTTCATTTAATTTTTTTGCAACTTCAATTAATCTCGTTAGTTTCTTATCTTCCTCAGTATGTCTTCCAACATTTAGGAAAGTAAAAGTTTTTTCTTTTTTACAACAATCTGTAATTTTTTTCTTGGGACTTTCTTAAAATTTCTTCTGCATCAATAAAATTATAAATTACACTTTTTTTTATTTACAAAATCTTTATTATTTTTAAAATTTTCTATAAATATATTTTTGGCATTTTCAGATACAAATACTATATTTCTAAACTCCTTAGCTTTTACTCCATCAAAAATCTTGCATACTCTTCTTTACTATTGTTGAACATCTTCATATATTCACTATGCACCCATAAACAGCTATTTTCTGATGCAGTTCTTGCAATAAAAGACGCTGGTTTAGAGTATGTTGCATAAGCACAAGAAAAATCAAATTTATCTTTATATTTAAGCTTAAACACCGTTTGCTTTACAAGGTTTATAAATTTCCTTATCAAAGCCAATTTAAGTTTGCAAGGCGAATATTCTTTTATTTGTATTCTTTTATCTATTTCATTTAAAAATATTCCCTCTTTTTTTTTTCTAAAAAAAGAGTTATTTCATATTTATATTCTTCATTTTCTTTTTTGCTTTGCTAAATAGTTTAATAGAGTAACCAATGCAGTCTCTATTCCGCCTACATCAAGTGATACGGCTGAGAACACTAATTTTTTCATCAAATTCTCCTTTTCACCTCAAAGTGATGTTCCTAATAGGCAGATATAATTTCAACATTATATCCTATGAATAATCCAGATTCTACAACTCCTGTTATTTCTTTTTTATTTTTCTTTCTAAGTCTGGAGTTATATTATCAAAATATACATCTATTATTATATTTCCATTTTCAGTTATAACTGGTCCATCTTTTCTTAGGGCTTGTCTTACAGTTTGTCTGTTAGCACCTAACTTGTATAATTCTTCTTTAACATAATTTACTGTTTCAGGATATATTTCTACTGGTACTGGGAAGTTTGTTCCTAATGCATTTACCAATTTTGAATCATCTACAAGTATATAGGTTTTTGGTGCTGTTTTCATATTTAATTTTTCCTTAAACATTGCAGCACCTCTGCCTTTTATCAACCAGTTGTCATGGTCCACTTCGTCTGCTCCGTCAAAGCACCAATCTGGCTTCTTTTCCATGATACATGCCGTTGGAATGTTTAAGTATGCACATAGCATTTTTATTTCCTGAGAAGTTGGTATTACTGTAATTTTTAAATTTTCTCTTTCGCACTTATTCGCAATTTCTATAGCAGTAAGGTATGAAGTTGATCCTGAACCAAATCCTATTACTTCTCCATCTTGAACTCTTTCTGCTATTTTTTTTGCTATAATTTCTTTTTGTTCTCTATTTTTTATTTCTTCTTTCCATGATGGCTGTTGCATTAATTCTCTATTCCAATTCATGACTGTTTCCTTGTATAACCTCCCATCGCAAATGGTTTAATTATACTTTTCCTTTCTTCAAATTCCTTTAAAATATTAGTTTCTATCACCTTCCGGCGACTAGTCTTTTATCGTTTCCAAACATTGTCTTGCACTCCATAGTTCTTCACATATTATCAACAATGTTTTATTGACAATGCTTTTTAACACTACCTTAGTACTCCACTTTTTACATTATCTTTCTTATTTCTTCTGGTACATATCTTGAAACATCTTTTCCGTTTTTGTATAGTTCTCTAACTGTACTTGAACTAATACTTCCTAGAATTCCTGCTCTAATGTAAATTGTGTCAAGTCCAGATATTTCTTCATTTATTTCTGCAATATTTTCTTCATAGTAGTAGTCCATGTCATCTCTTATTCCTCTTACTAAGAAGTTACATTCATTGGCTTTTGCAGAGTCTACAGACAATCCATCATAACATACTACTGTTACGTTATCAATTTTTTCTGCAACAAGAGTTTTCTCTATTGCCTCTTTCATCAACATCTTATCATATTTTCTTGCTTTTTTTGATTATTGTCTCCAATTCCAATTACTAATTTGTTAAATAGTTTTGATGCTGTTTTTACAACATGCAAATGACCCATAGTAAATTGATCAAAGCTTCCTGCATAAAATCCATTATTCATTGATTTTCTCTCCTTTGTTATTTTTGTTGCATTTTTCTTCAAACTTTTTACGCAACGAAATATTTTCAATCTTTTATTATTTTTTAATATATATTTGTTATTTTTTTGTTCACAATATTTTTGATACATTTTTTTAAGTTTGCTCTCGTTATTGTTTTATTTATTCCGTTTATGCTTACCTGAGTGAATACTTCTGTAATCATTGCTTTATTTTTTTCGTTTAAATATACATTTTTTTTCTTTATTGTTCCAATATTTTAATTGAGTATCTTTTCTCCAACGTTTTCCGTTGTAGGTTAACCCTGCTGCCAAATTATCACATATCATTTCTACTGTATATTGATACGGTATTAGTGGAGTCGGATCTGGCGAAGATGGATCATACCAATATTCTGGATGATGTTTATTTCTTCCCCTGTGATGAAGCCATGCTTTTGAGTATCCATTCTTCTTTTTTGCAAACGGTATTGGACTTAAGTGTCCATTATAGAATTTAGCAGACTCCCAAAACTCCGTAAAAAGAGTATTTTGATAAATCATGTACTAGTCCTCTAAACGGAATACCAGCTTTGCAACATAGCTTAAATACAGCCCATCTGTGTCTATTAATTAAGTTAAAATGTTTGAATGCGTTTGCTACTATATTTCTTGCCATAATCATCTCTTCCTCTTTTTTTCATTTTACACGCCTATAATATCACAAATGTATTATAATCTCAAGCTTTGATTACATTTTTATGAAATAAATTTGAATTTTTTCTATTATTTTAGGCCTTTTAAATTATTACTTATGCAGCTAAATTTATATCCTATCTTTGTATATTTCTTATTAATAAAACAGACAAAAGAACAGGTAACTCTGTACAATTACCTGTCCATCAATTTAGATTATTTATCATTTTATCTAATAATTAGACTTATATCTTCCCGTTAAAATTTTGTGTGGATAGCATTGATGCGATACATCAAAAACTATTTTATCTATTGGAGAATTGAATACATAATGCATATCAAGAGTATTTATTTAAATTTTTATGTTATAAAAAAGCTAATCCTTATTGTTCATTATACTCAATTAGTTTAATTGCTCCATCTATTGTTATGTTCAACAAATTATTATTTATTACTATAAAATTCTTCTATAAATTTTATAATATCTCCGTTGTTTTCTTCTACTTTCTCTTTTTGCAATAACTCGTTTAATGAAAAATATTCTCCATCTACATCTTTGTCTACTTCATAAAAATAATGATGATATGTTCTTTTTTTTCTTTATTTGGTACAGAATACTTTTCATGCACTTTATCAAATAAATACTTCACATTATCTGTGTTGTATTTAGCCTTTATCTCTTCAATATTGTTTCCTTTAATATTAGGGAATAAATACATTCCCCATCTTTCATCAAAATAGTCTAAATATTTTTCTCCTTTTTTTTATTAATATAATTGAATGAATATGTTCCATATTTTTCTTACCTCATTTCTCTTTTTATCCATGTCATAAGCACATTTACAACATAATTTATTTCTTCATTTGATAAAGCTTTTCCTTTGGGCATTTTATGAATTCTTTCTAAGCAACCTCTACAACAGCATCCAGTTGCATGTTGTGCAATAAACACTGGATGAACTTTAGGCAGATAATATTAACTAACTATCTGCCTAAGACCTAATTTATCTTTTTATATTATTTTATTTTCCACATAGCATTCATATATATATTCAGGGTTTTCAAAATACATGCTACTGTTATAATTATCAATCTTTTCAATAATCCATGATGATAGTACTTCTAGCAATGTGTCTATATATTCTTCCTCTTTATTATTCACCATTATTATAAGTCTTTGATATATTCTTCCTAATTCCCAAATCGTTGGTATTCTATATTTACATTCAGAGATAATATCATACTCGCCTATTTCTATGTTGCATTGTTCTATTAATTCATCAGAAACTTTTTTCTATATTTTCAGAATGATATACTTCTGCTAATTCATATATCTTTCTTATTTTTTTCTTTTCCAAGTTTTTTTGATTATGTATTTCTTTGTATTCTTAGTTTTTTTTTCTTGCTATAAGTTCTATCAAGCTACATACAAAAAATAAATCATTATCTTTCTGATTTTCCCCATTTCTTATATCTCCTTTGTACCAACAAATTTTATGCATTTTAACGATTCTTCTGTGCAGAATGCAATTTGGTGTGTTGGGTGTCTAAATTTAGCAAGTTCCCAAAATGCTTCTCTTGTAATGTTTCCGCTCATTAAATCATTGATGTAATTATATACTTGATCATCAGCCATCGCACCAATCACAATATCATATTCATGTGTTTTTCCGCTTCTACAATTTATTATAAAATCAAGCCATTCTTCTGTCATAACTGTAAATTCTTTAATATTCAATTTTTCATTTTCATTATATTCATACATATTAATAACAGGTGTTTCATATTTTTTCGCCCATTTTTCTGCCTTATTAAGAATCCTCCTAGCACATCACTTGTATAATGTACACCTAAATAAATTCTGCTTATTCCAATAGAACATATTAAAGTGCTCAGTAACACAATAGAAATCCATTTTACGTATTTGTTCTTTACATATTTGTAAATTAAGTATATTAAATATCCATAAAAAGCCATACTTATCATTGAATGTCCTGATGGAAAGCTGTATCCTGTTTCTTCAATTATTCTATATTCTGTTGGTCTTGGTCTTTGCAATATGTTTTTCAATAATTGATTTAGTACTGTGATTATCACTAAGTTAGAAAATATTGATAATCCAATATTTTTCTGTTTTTTATTAGTATAAATAAGACAATGGTTAATACTATTAGAAATATTGCTCCTCCAAAATTGGTAATAAATTTTCGCTATTGGCGTTGCAAAGTCTGATATTAAAAACCTTGATATTAATTTATATCCTACTATGTCCCCGTTCATTATTTCTTTATTAAATACATTTTCTGCTATTGCTAAAAATCCTATCAAGCAAATGAAATAATATAATCCATTTAAAATTTTTTACAATAAACTCTTTTATTTTTTCTTTCATCTTTATTGCATTCCTTTCTTCTTAGACGCAAATTTGCAGTCTTACCCTTTTTATCCTTCATTAAAATATCTATATCAACAAATATTTTTTTATATCATTTCTATTAATATATACTGGGAATTGTTTTATATTTCTTTCTATTATAGTATTTTCCGGATTTATCCAAATATTTTTACTTTTAAATATATATTTTTTACTATCTAATGGATTATTCCATTCGCAAATAATTCGGTACGGATGTCTTCCATTTACTCTATACGAACTATTTACGATTGTTTCTACATAATCCGCATATATTGCATCTCCATTTTCTTTTAAAGATTTTTCTAATTTTTTATTTCTGCTTTTTATTAATAATCCTGTTCCTCCTATCGAAAAAATATTAATCCAAATCCAGGAAACATTAAAAATAGCAAATCCAATGATCTCATTCCTATTTTAGTTCGGATTACTTTTATCATAATATATATTGATTTCTTTTCCTTTATAAAAGCTAGAAGAATATCCACTTAGCTCTGATTCATACGTTCTTCCATCAACATTGTATGAAACATACACTCTATAATCTATGTTGTCATCGTTATACCCCTATGCGTTGATATTTCGTAATTATTCCTACAGTGCTTTCTTTGTTTTCATAATTAAGAACATTTCCAACTAAGGTTAATCCTATTACAATAAATATTGCTCCTATAATAATTGTAAATATAATCCATAATAAATTTTCTGTTTTATTCTCTTTCATAAAACGATACCGAAGATTCTTCCCCTACCAAATTAAAGCTTTGATTATACAAAAAGGGTTATAATAACTCTTCTCGTGAGTTTGTGTACAACGGCAAACTTCCCGAATAATTTTCAATCAGTCCAGGCAAAACAAAACACACTCTTAGATTCAAATGAATTTTTGAGTGTGTTTTAATTATATTTTTTCAATTCGTATTCCAACAACACCATATTGTTTTTGTTTCTCTGGTGTATAAAATTCTTCTAGAACACTTAGTAATTCTTGTTTTGTCATTGATTTATCAGCCATCATTTCTATATCAAAATCTTTAAATAATTCTTCAAATGTATTATATCTTACCAAGCCTATAACTTTAACTCTCATAGTATCTTCTAGCTCTGGTTCTTTTTTGAAAAATTATGGTGTCTCCAATAGCAATTTTTTGTCTTTTTTCATCATACAATCTCAATTCTATTCTTTTTGTACCATTTTTAATATACTCGAAATATTTAGGCTGCAATTTTAATATATGTTCCATTTTTTCTACCTCCAGTTTGCATTGTAACATAAATGACTTCTTTTGTAAATATGTATATTACTTTGAAATACTCTCAGTAGCAAATTATTATTTCTTTAGCAAATCACAAAAAATTACTCTTTATAATTTAACAATTCTAATTTTAGCTCGTCATATACTTTAGTTTCAATACCTGATTTTTCCTTTAGTTTTTCAAATTCACTTTCCAAAAGTATAAATTCTTCTTTTGCACTCATTGCATGGTCTGATATTCCTATTTTTCCTATAAAATTAGAAAACATAAATCTGTAAATAAATGCACATAAATTCTTTTTTATTAACACAGTTTTCATATTCGCCTTTAGGAAGTATTTCGTATCCTAATTTTTTCAAGACATCATAATATTAAGATTTACTAGTAATTGCTTTAATAAATTCTTTTGGTTTTTCGCTATGTATTCCATGTCCACAATCAAAATATTCTACTTTTTATATTTTTAATTAAAGTAGTTACTTGTTGTAAATCTTCATCTGTTAAGGCACCTTGAACGAGTCCATCTTCTCCAATTACAGTTTTAGCTTTCATAAATAAAGTATTGCATTTTATATTTGAAAGTAATTCATTATAATCTATACCACTATTAAATGAATTGTCATAAAAAGCTTCTCCAAAATATGCATCATATTCATTTAGTCCTTTAAATGCTTCTAGAAATTTCTTAGGCCAAAATGGAACTTTTAGAGTTTTGTCTGGATGTGCTTTTTTCTATATCTTAGTGCGAACTCTCCTAATTTATTTTTTGATTTTTTCTCTCGAATCCTCTGGGAAGAAGTTCCAACAATATTGATTCATAAAATAGTAATATACAAAAAATCTTTTTTCTTTATTGTGCGAGAAAGTTTTCTTTTTCCATGGCCATAACAATCTACTAAAATTACATGAAATTTTTTTGAAAGTTTTTTGGCTACCTTTAAATAGCTCATTGCATTTGTACCTTGAGCATGAATAAGTAACAACGTATGGTTACTATTCTTTATCTCATAATAATTAATTATATTGTTATCACTTGCATTTGAGTATATTTTATAGCAACATTGGCAATAATAATTATTGTAACAACTAAAATTGCAATTGAAATTATTACATCTGTAGAATTTGCAAGTCCCATCATAATTCTAAATGGCATACAAAATGGTGATGATATTGGAAATAATGATGCAAATAGATTAAGCTTGCTTGTAGGATTCATCATAGTGAAATATGATAAATAAAATCCGATTACTGCTAGTAATGCAACAGGCGAATTAGCAGATTGTATATCTTCTGGCTTGCTTACTGTAGAGCCAGTTAGTGCATATAGTAAAGCATAAGCCAAATAGCCTAATATAAAATAAATTGCAGTCATTATTCCTAAATATGGTGTAACATTAGACATATCCAAAACAGAATCTAACACTCCTGGTTCTAAAAATGTTTTTGCACTTATTAAAGCTGTTGCAACTATTAATATCATCTGGGCTAAGCCAACTAGACCAATTCCAATTGTCTTTCCAAGCACTATTGTTTTAGGGCTTGTAGATGTTACAAGTGTTTCAATTATTTTTGAAGTTTTCTCTGTTGTTATCGAGCTTGATACTTGATATGCACAAAAGTATATCGCATAGAATAATACTATCGACATTAGCATCATTACCAAAATATTTCCACTCGCACTCTTTTCCTCTGTTTGTTCTATGTCAAACTCAAAGTTTGGAGTAATCGATTGCAATTGTTGTTCTGTCAATCCTAATTTAGATATTCTTAAATTAGAGTATAATGATGTTAGAGGATTCATACATCCTTCTGGCACTTCGCTCATCGTTGTTTTGTTTTCTACAATATATAATACTTTTATTTTTTCATTTTCTTGATTTATAATTATCGCTTCTTTTATTTCTTCATTTTCTATTTTTTTCTTTACATCTTCAAATTTCAAATCTTCATTTGTTATTTCAAACTCATAGCCTAAATCCATCTGTTTTAAGTTTTCTAATGTTCCTTCAAATACATTTTTACTGTCTATTATTAATAATTTATTTCCAGAATTATCTCCATTAAAATTTTTAATTAAATTTGGTACATTAAAACCAACTACTATAAAAATCAAAATTATTAATGTTGATATTATGAACGATTTTCTTTTAACCATATCTTTCATGGTAAATTTCATTACTGTAAAAATATCTCTCATTATTATTCGCCTACCTTTTCTATAAAAATATCGTTTAGTGTAGGTTTCTTAATTTCAAATTTGTCAATATTAATTCCATCTGCAACAAGTTTATTTAATAATTTATGTGCTTTTTCTTCATCTGATATTTTTATAATATAGTTATTGTTTGTTTCAGTTTCTATCTCTAAATTAAGCTCTTCAATGTATTTTTTAATATCTTGTTTTACATCTATTTCTACTCTATTTGCAGGATATTTTTCTTTTATTTCTTTCAGATTGCCTTGCAATACAGTTTTGCCTTTATTCAATATTAAAATATCACTGCAAAATTCTTCAATCGTCGCCATTTGGTGTGCTGACATTATTATGTATTTTCCATTCTTTATTAAATTAATAATAATATTTTTTAGTATTTCTGTATTAACCGGATCTAGTCCACTAAATGGCTCATCTAATACCACTAATTCTGGATCATGTATAATTGCAGTCATAAATTGTATTTTTGCTGATTTCCTTTTGATAATTTTTCGGCTGGCATCTGCAAATATTCTTCCACCTTTAGCACTTTAGCCCATTTGTTTATTGAACTGGTTGCTTCTTCTTTTTGCATTCCTTTTAATTCTGCGAAATACATTAGTTGGTCAAATATTTTTGTTTTTGGATATACACCTCTTTCTTCTGGTAGATATCCAAATTTAACAGATTTTCTATCTACAGGCTTTCCTTTCCAAGTAATTTCTCCGCTATCCTTTTTTATAATTCCAAGTAGCATTCTGATTGTTGTAGTCTTCCCTGCTCCATTAGTTCCAAGCAAGCCATATACACCTGGTTTTGTCTTCAACTATCAATTTTTCTGGATTTACTGTTTTATCTTTGAAAAGTTCATCAAAAAATCCATAGCTTACGCCATCAAAATATGAGCCCTCTCTCCCAGTTTTTCCAATTGGAATTTTGAAAAATGAATCATATCCTCTAAAATAATCTATCCTTAGCTTATCAAACAAATTCAATTGATATTTGAATCTCTTTGTTAAATATTTATATTTATCTTTTTTGATGTTTTCAATGTTGTATACTGGGCTATTCCACTTTTTTTGTCCATTTTGATTGAAATAATCTGGTGGTGTTCCAGCTTCAAAAGTGAATTTTCCATCTTCCATCTCAAAATATTCAGGATAATATCGTGTTTCAACAGAATCAAAAACAGGATACACTGGCATGTCTCCAATAATTTGAACATTCTTTTTGTTTGCATATTGTTTTAATTCCATCCATTGAATATACAGAATATATTGTAAAAATAAATAGTATTCCTTACTCTCTCCTTTTTTTATATGTGCAAACTCTGCATATTTATCTATTTCATCTATTTTAATAAACTTTTTGAATTTGTTGTCGGGTTTAAAATTTTCAAAAGCCTCTTTATAATATTTTTCCTTAAAGTCATCGTATATTGCTCTGTCTTTATTTGGACGGGTCTCAGCTTCTTTTATTAGTCCTTGTTCAGCTAGTTTATCAAGTGAAATGTAATCCTCTTCAAGAGCGTAATAGCTTACAGGTGAATATGGATGGTTATTGCACTCATTTATCGGCAAAATTTTCCAATATCTTATGTTATTTTTACTTAATATATCTATAAATTCATATGCTTCATATCCAAAGTCTCCAATTCCATATTTACTTGGAAGTGAAAATATTGGAAGTAATACACCTTTCTCTTTCATATTCTTTTGTTTCCTTTCAAATTTATTTTCTGTAGAAATGAAAATCACAACAATCTCCGCCATAGCCCAAAGTTTTTGTTCGTGAAAATCCCAACTTTTTAAGATTTCCATAAGTCACATTATCTACATCACAGAAAAAAATGGCACAATTCTGCGCAATCATTTTCTACACAAGCTGAATGCCAAAGGCACTTCTTCATCGTTACATCAAAGTAATCCTTGCCATGTTTTTTGTGTGCTTTCCCATAAGTCAGTTTTACGCACAACTTTAAGAAATATATTACTATAAAGGAAATAGAAGCATGGTACTTTTTCCATTTTTACCATAGATAAGTGCTTTTGTTTTGCCACTATATCCATCATGTATTTTTGCATATGCTGATATACTTCTTCATTTGATAATCCATCTTGTAGCATAACTTTATATAATGCTATTCTAGGCAGAATTGTTTGAATAAGAGTTTTTCTCTGATTTTCTGATTTGTCTTTTATATTTTTAATAATTTCAGCAAGTATCATTTCTTGCTTATTAAATACTTCTTGTCCTTTATCTACTCCAAATTCTTCATTTAAAAATTCTTTTATTGGATTTTGTTGTTCTATTTTCATATTTATATGCCTCTCTTCATTCTTTAGCTCACAATACTTTTTTCATCATTTTTATATCACAAAAGCAGATAATTTTCAATCAATTATCTGCTTTTAATATTTATCTTATATCACTTAAGAATTCAAATATCTTATTATAATATGTCTCTGGCTCTTTATATCTTGATTCAGTATGTCCAGCGCCATGTATTATAAGTTTATCTTTTCTGCAATTAGCTGCTTCATATAACTTTTCACACATGTACTCTGGAACGAAGTCATCACTATCTCCATGAATAAATAAAATTGGAAGAGTAGCTTTTTTTACTTGTTCTAATGCTGATGCTTCTTTAATATCATATTTTGCCCTGAAATTTGCAACCACTTCAAACATATTTAATACCGGAAATTCTGGCAAATTAAATCTAGCTTTAGCTTCTGAGGCGAATATATCCCATACTGATGTATATCCACTATCTTCTATTATTGCTTTTTACATTGCTTGAAAGTTCGTCACCTGATGCCATAAGCACTGTTGCAGCTCCCATTGACGAGCCATGTAATACAATATTTGCATTATTATTTTGTTTTATGATTAAGTCTATCCAGCATTTTAAATCATCTTTATCTAACCAGCCCATTCCAATATATTCGCCTTCACTCTCACCAGTTGCTCTCATATATGGAATTAGCACATTATATCCTTTTTCTGAGAAATGCATTCCTACTGAAATTACAGATTCTGGACTTGAGCGATAGCCATGCAAAACAATTACCCAATTATTAGTTTGCTCGTCGTTTATATACTCCGTTCCTTTTAAAGTTATTCCATCTTTTGCAGCTACTTCAACTTTTTCGTTTTTACAGTATTTGACCACTCACTTGCATGTTGCTTTTCCTGTTTTCTATTTTTTTCTATGATTTTTTCTATTTCGTTATCGATACTTGCAACTTCTACTACTTCTGTATTTTTTACTTCTCTATCTCCACCATTTCCTGTTCTTAATATTGCATAATTAACAAAATAGTTCCCTATTCCTATGGTTGCTAATACGATAATTATAACTATAATTAGTAGTGTAATTAATATCTTTTTTATAATGTTTTTCTTTTTCATGTGTTGCTCCTTTTGCAATTTTTTTACATTGTATCATAAAAATCGTAAAATTATATAAGACTGACCTGCTAGTACAAAATGTTTTATATTCAATGGTTGAATTTTGAAATAATTATCGTCAAAATGGGGGAAAGACACTCAACTGCGAGTGTCCTTCCCCCGAGATGCTGTTATAATCCCAATCTAATCTTTTCTGTAACCAGTGTTATGAATTCCATGTTAGTAAGCCTAAGCTCTTCACGATCATACAAGATTATTTGTAACTCTTTAGTACATCTCCTCTCTGCCTTTCCAATTGCTGTGCGAATTGCACGTTCCACTTTTGATACTGATGAATTGTATTCTTCTGCAATTTTCGGATAGAGTTCCTTTGTTACAAGGACTCTCTTATTCTCTTCTTTGAGGAGATAGAGAACTCCACTCTTTATATACCCAAATCCTGTTACAGATGTAGGTACTCCAAGTTTCATTAGGTATTGCGTAACAATATATTCTTCACTTTTGCTTTGGTCCTCCATTGCGTCATAGCTGCTAGTGGTATCAACTGCTAGAGTGCACTCGATGCGTCTAAGAATCCGCTTAAGATCGTCCCTAGTTTCTTCCAAGAATTTTTTCTCATCTTTTGAAATCATGTTTGCATCTCCTTTTTTGTTTTCAGGTTATCCCTGATATTTCTAGTATACATCTTTTTTAATATTATGTCAATTCTTTTTGTTTATTGCTGATACAGTCAATTGTGGGTTAGTCAATCATTTGTCACAAATTATTAAAAATAAATACTTTGAGCACCTATATTGCAAATAACGATTCTTCTTTACTTTTATATTTTTTTATGAATTTCCTGGGACTCAACCATCCTAGTGGTCTCATAGGAAAATTATTATATTCTTTTCTCCATTCTTTTCCCTGATTTCTTAAATCTTCTAGACTATAAAATACTCTTTTATAGTAAAATCTTTCTTGATCTTTTCTATGACTTCTTTCTACTCTTCCATTTTGTTTTGGTGTATGTGGGTTTATTACTTTATATTCTAACCCTAATTCTTTTAATGTGTTTTCAAACATTGTTTTTTTATCTTTCAAAAATGCTTGCCAACTTAATCTATTTGTAAATTCAAATCCATTATCTGTTTGTATTGTTTTTATTTTAAATGGAAAATATTTTACTACTTTTATTGAAAATTCGCTTGAAGCATATGTATCATGTGCATTTGTAAACCATGTATATCTTAATCTTGAATATTCATCTATTGCTGTATATTGATAAAATTTTTCTCCTCTTTCCTGTAATTCTTTGCTCATACATTTCTTTGGAACATACTTAACATCTATTTTAACTTTATCTCCTTGATATTCTCCTGACACCCATTCATTTGACTCACTTTCTTTCCTTTTGCTTGGGATCTTTTCGTATATTCCTAATCTTTGCATTGCATGATATAACCCTTGTATTGTTCTTTTACATTCTCCGAATTTATATGCTGCTTTTGCTACTCCATATTTTCTTGAAAATTTTACCATTGACTCTTTATATTTTAATCTATCTGTGATATTATTACCCATAAGAGAGCACCTCCGATATGTTTATTTTTCGTCATTTAAACAATACCATTTTTGTGCTCTCTTTTCAATATTTTATTTTCAATGTATTTGTGACATATCTATTTTAAACCTATATAATTTCAATTTGCCTGTGGCATATCTATTTTAAACCTATAATTAATCTTGAATCAAATACCTCTTTTAGCTTAAATAGCTATACAGCAAATAGCGCCACAAATAATCTATTATCAAAACTTTCTAAAATTGATACAGATTCTCTATCAATTAAAGAAGCCTATTCTTTATTAGATGAAATAAAAGAGGAATCAAATTATATTTTGGGAGGTTTATCAGTAAATGGAAAATAAATCACCTAACTCGAAAAGTAATTTAACAATTTATCAAAAATATATGGAATTAATTTTATATACAAATGACCTTGTACGAAAATATCTAAACTGCATCTTTCATTAAATAATAAATCTAAATATTATCCTTGTAAAATGGGAGTAAACTTCTGTGGCTATAGAATTTTTCCCACTCACATTTTGTTACGCAATTCTAGTAAGAAAAAAATAAAGAAAAATGTAAAGAAATGGAATAATTTGTATGCTAATCAAATTCTTGATGTTGGCAAGGCACTGCAAAGCTTGAATTCTTCGTTAGGTCATTCTTCTTATTGTAATTCATACAAACTTCAAAATAAAATTTTAGATAATTGCAATTTTCTTTTTCGAAATAATTACTGCTTGAAAGTTGAAGAAGAATTAATTAACTTGATAGAACAAGACAATCGACAGAGCAAATAATTGCCCTGCCGATATTTATTATTCCTATTATTTAACTTTCTTATTTTCGTATTTTTGGATTTTCGCCATTTTACTACTAAAACAAAAATACTATTTATGTGTTTATGATATAGAACCAAGCCTATACCACGGGAATTAAACTTCTTTGATACGAATCCACTCATTGTCCTTGAACAATACCCATCTGGGATAGAAACCTTTATGTTCCTTTGTGTATCGAAGTGCTACAACACAAGCACCGAACGGAACCCGTCGTCGCTGTTGCCGAAACCAAACGCCATATCAGAATACAGCACACCTGCATCGCCCCAACTGAAGCAACCGCCCCCACGCACCAAGAAAGGACAGTACGCGTGTCCGATACGCATATAATCGTTATCCCATGTTGTGGCATTGCCTCCTTTTGTGATTCCTGGCTTTGCTGCCGCATTATTTGGGTCTTTAAAGAAAGCCCAGCTTGTCTCTTGTTCTGTTTCACTATATTTTGTATAATATGAAGCATAGAATGAAAATTCAGTTGCTACCTCGTTTACTCCTATTCCCTTATGCTTTGCCATATTGTCAAAATTTGCTTTTGTTAATCTTAATCTTGCTATTTGATATTTTAAATCCGTTTTATTGGAATCCCATAATTCTGATTGTTTTATATATGTTTTTGTTCCATTCTCATCTATTTCTATTGCTGCTGTTTTTGCAGCTTTTTTCTCTTCTTCGCTTACATCATATTTATCCCATAATGCTGCATATTCTGGTTTAAGCTCATTTGTATTTCTATCAAAGTACTGGCTTGCATAATCACTTAATCTTGGATTTGAGTTATCTAAGTATGCTGCTACTCTTTCCCAGGCTCCTCCATTCATGTCATATATTCCTGTTATGTTTCCTGTTGTACTTGCTAAAATTCCATTACCTGTGCTATATCCATGTTTTTTCCTTTTGTGTATTCTTCATTTACTATTTCTCCGTCTTTTATTCCATACCAATCTGTTCTTCCATTAGCAAGTGGTCCTGCTCCAGTGTGCATATTGTACCAATATTTTCCACTTACTATGCTTCCTGCCGCATTTATTTGTGGTACACTTCCATAACTACTATAGCATAAGTATGCTACTGCTCCCCATTCACTATTTTTTATTAAATGACTACTTACTTTTTCTATTCCATATTTGTCTTTATTTGTGGTTGCTATTTGTATACACCTTGTTTGGCTATCTCCTATCGTTATATGTCTCCAGCTTATTTTATTTGGCAAACTTTTTACTACTGTTGCTGCATCTGGTGCAACTGCCGTTCCCACACTAACTGATGCTACGTTTCCTACTGCTTCTCCATTTCCATTTGTTCCACTTGATTCAAACTTTGCAACCCATATTCCTGTTAAGTTTACATCTCCAAATTTAAATGCTGGATGTACTATTGCTTCTTGTTTTGTATCCTTACTTTCATCTTCTGAGTATATTTTTCCATTTCCTCCTTCATCTGTATTTCCCTTTAAAAATACTACCTCTATATTTTTTTCGCCTTTTATCATATACGCATATCTTGGTATCCACACATACATGCTTCCCAACTCTTCTTCTTTTACCACTTGTTTTTCTTGAACGGTTTCTGCTTTATATGTTCCATCACTTAACATTACATTGGCCCATAATTTCTTTCCATCATATGAATACCAATCTAAATCTGTTTCACTGCACACTACCCAATTATTTTGCTGGCTATCCCATTTAACTGGTATCATTCCCTTTGATAACTTTGGCCTATTTACCTTTTTATTTTCATTGTAGCCTTCTATTGTTGGTGCACTATTGTCTATTTCTTCTAATATACCATCTAGTGCTAGTGTATCATTTTGCTCTCCTTCTTTGTACTTTACTTTTCCTTCTTTTGCCTTTTCAATCAATCCATTTTTTCCAGTTACAAGGCTTATTGATACACCTGCTAATATCAATAATACAACTATTGTAACTATTAATGCAATTAAAGTTATTCCTTTTTCTTTTAGTTTCCTCATGTTTTTTCTCCTTTTCGTTTCTTATACAGCAAACATGGTAGCACATGTTTCCAATATTTTCAATAGGATGTCTCCGAAATTTTACCACAAATTATTTGTTTCTTACTTCTCCTATTTTGTTTAGATTTGTTATTATTTTTTCAAGTACTTGGTTTATTTCTTCGTCTGTTAGTGTTCTATCATTTGTTCCAAATGTTAATGAATATGCCAAACTCTTTTTACCAAGTTCAATTTTCTTACCTTTGTACTCGTCAAATACTTTACTTTCTATTCATACTGCTCCACATATGAACTAAGCGTAGCAGTAATCTTAGTTTCTTTTGATTTAGCAATCACACCATTATCTCCTGTAAGCATGCTAATACTTACTCCTGCCAAAACCAGCATAACAACAATTGTAACCACAAGTGCAATAAGTGTAATTCCACTAGCTCTGCACTTTTTATTATAGTTATTTTTTATATTACTTCCATTCTCCACTTTACATTCATTCTTGTTTCTATCTTTATTACTACTACTTTCGTTTCTCACCTTCATCAAAAATAATCCTCCAAATTTATTATTATCCTTAATTCATTTTCTTATGCTTTTATTTTATAAATGCTCGGTTGTATCCGAATACTTATTCTAATTTTATAATAAATGTTTTATACATTCAATGCTTTTCATCTATTTTTTACAATCTTTTATATACATAATCCTTGATAAAAACCTCACATAAAAATTTCTTATCCTTAAGTAACTTACTTAAACGAATATTTAACTTTAAATTTTTGCCTGCATTTTAACATTTATGTAGTTTTTAACATATTTCATTCTTATAAAATTTTATTTTTTCCAGGCCCAATTTTTCCTTGACTTTACTACATCTTAATGCTATTATTAGCTTAATAAATTTACGTTTAAGTAAGTTACTTAACGAAAAAATATCTTTAATAAAACATAAATCCAGTGCGTAACTAATGGTATGCCCCTGCCTACTTGGCAGGGGCATATCATTAAAATAACACGTTAGATTTTTTTGTATACAAAATTAACAATATCGTTTACCGCTTGCCTTGTTATATTGTTATTTTCTGCAATCTCAGTTAAAGATAAGTCTGCATTGGCATAATCATTCAAAATAGAATACTGCACAACATTTTATTGAATTTATCAAGCAAAAGAGCAAAAAACAAAAATTGGAATCATAAATAATTCCAATTATATTGTTCCATCCCACTCTATTGCTCTTAATCCAAATGGACTTCCAAACGGACTCCCAGATATAGCATTCTCTTTACGGTGGATATTTAATCTATTTCAGCCACTTTATAGCTCTATCCCCAATTGGGCATCCCCAAGGGCTACCCTCTATACTATCCTTAGTTTTATTTATAGTTACACTAGTAAGTTTTTGTACATTCTATAAAAGCATTTCTCCCTATGCTCTTAACCGTGCTAGGTATATTTATTGATTTGAGCGTTCCATAACCAAAAGCAAAATCTCCTATTTCTTTGACCCCTTCATTCATCTGAATTGAGCTTATATTACTACTCATATAAAAGCTATAACTACCTATCTTCTCAACAGTTTCGGGTATTACAAATTTGCTTACACCTTGAATTCCTGCATATAAAGTCTTTCCATCTTTGCTTAGTATCATAGTTCCATTTACACTTTTTATATATGGGTTTTCTTCATCTACAGTTATCTGCGTTATAGAGCCAAAAACACAAGAATTAAATGGTTTAACATTTTTAGGAATATTAATTGTTGTAACACCCAAAACATCAGATACTCCCCATCCTAATATTTCCTCCAAACTTTCTGGAAGAATTATTTCTTTTGCCCTCCTTGCTCTAACAGCTTTATTGGTTATTATTTTTACTCCCTCGGGAATCTTTACTACGTCTCCATCTTGCACATATAATATTAATTTTGTTCCGTCTTTACTCAATAAGTTGCCATTAAGTATTTTATAATTTTGATTTGTTTCATTTAATTTTATCTCTGTTAATTTATTAATGCCGCCAAAAGTAACACCTTGCAAGTCATTTACTGTATCTGGCAGAGATATACTTATTGCATTCGAGCCTACAAAAGAGTCGGCTACAATATTTTTCACTCCTTCAGGTATAACTAATTCTTTAATACTTAATAATCCAAAATATACATTTTTTTCCCATCTTTTGATAATAATAAACCATTCTCAAATTTAAAACTTTCATTATCAGGGATTATATTTATTTTCTCTAAATTTTCAGTGTTGGAAAATGCTCCTGCTTCTATTATTGTAACATTATCCGATATATTAATTGTTTTTATTCCACTATTATTAAACGCGTAATTTGCTATAGAGTTAACTTTTCCTGTAATTGTAACCTCTGTAAGGCCTTCACAATTGCTAAAAAAATAGCTTGAAATTATTGTAATATTTTCAGACAATTTTACAGATGTTAAATTTGTACAATCTTGAAGTACTCCACCACCAATTTGTGTTATACTATCTGGAAATTCTATCTTCCTCAAGCTAGAGCATCCTTTAAATGCAAATTGTCCAACCCTCTTTACTCCATATTCTATAGTAACCTCCTCAAGAGTTGTATTATTTGAAAAAGCATTACTTCCTATTTCTTCCACTGTTCCCGGTATTACTACCTTCTTTATATTTGTTACACCAGAAAAAGCTCCACTTCCAATTTTCTTTTTATTGATGGTGGAATTACAATTGTGTCCAAGTTTCCTAATAGTCCTAAATTTTTATCAGAAGAAAGTAAAACTCCATTTTCTATATCCCATGGATTTACCTTTATGCCTGCCATGTTTGCAGCTTCAGCTTCTCTTTTTATTTGTTGTATTTATACACAACTCTCCATTTATTATCTCCATCTTTTCTATATATCTATCATCAATGGTTCCAAGAACTTCTTCTATTCCGCTCTCATCATCTGCTTGCTTTGTATTATAATACAACTTGTTTTTTATATGCTGTTAAGCTGGTTATGGCAAAATTGCTTGATTCAATACCTTTATCTGTTGCAAACAAATTCATATTTTCTTGATAATTAGATAATACCTGTGCCTCTTTTTGCAATTTTGGCCTTTGTAATTACACCATTATCCCCTGTAAGCAAACTAATGCTTACTCCTGCTAAAACAAGCATTACCACAATTGTAACAACAAGAGCAATAAGCGTAATTCCCTTTGTATGGCACTCTTTATTAATTTTGTTATTTTTCTCATAATCCGTTTGTTGAAACCTTTTTACAACACACTTCTAAATTATATATTCCATTATTTTTTACTTTTTGTTTTCCAATTTCATCTAAAATTCCAATCCTTCATAATTTTATTAAATCGTTCCCGTAAATGTAAAAAATTTAATATTATTGTATAGTAATTTCCTTTTTAATCTATTATTATCATAAATTTATTTTCTTATACTTTTTTTTTGCTATTCGGTTATTTCCGAATGTTTATTCTAATTTTATAATAATTTTCTTAAATATTCAACACTTTAAAATCATTTTATATAAATTATCCATCACAACATATCCACATAAAAAATCATATTAACTGTTTAAGTAACTTACTTAAACACAAATTTATTAAGCTAATAATAGCATTAAGATGTAGTAAAGTCAAGGAAAAATGAGAACTTAAAAAATAAAATTTTATAAGATTTTTTATAAAAATTAAATATGTTAAAAACTACGTAAATACTGAAATGTAAGTAAAAATTTAAAGTTAAAAATTTGTTTAAGTAAGTTACTTAACGAAATTTTTAGTAACATTTTTAGCAATATTTTTCATTTTTAGTATATTTTTATTCCAAAATATGATATTATCGTAAGTATTAAACAATTAAAATTAATTATATTTTGATTTTAAGAAAAGATAACACTATTACTATGAAAAACAAATATAATATGACTCTAGAACAAAATATTTTTCTAGCAAAGAGAAATTTAGTGAAGAATATATGTGGGTTAGTCAATCATTTGTCACAAATTATTAAAAATAAATACTTTGAGCACCTATATTGCAAATAACGATTCTTCTTTACTTTTATATTTTTTTATGAATTTCCTGGGACTCAACCATCCTAGTGGTCTCATAGGAAAATTATTATATTCTTTTCTCCATTCTTTTCCTTGATTTCTTAAATCTCCTAAACTATAAAATACTCTTTTATAGTAAAATCTTTCTTGATCTTTTCTATGACTTCTTTCTACTCTTCCATTTTTTCCTTTTTACATTAGTATATTTTTTCCCCCTTTTATTCTTTATAATACTATCATAAATTTTATAATTTGCTATTGATTTTACCATTTTTTCCGTGTCAATCCGACAATTGTATTTGATATTTTTTTTTACTATATTCTTATTATAAATGTTGTGGAATAAATTTAATAATTATCAACAGTCAAATTTTAAATAGAAATCTAGGCAAATGCATTGTTACCTAGATTTCTAAAATTATTTATTTACACTTTTCTTGTTTTGCACTTGTATCTTATTTCCTATAATAATGCAAATAACTATTGCAGATATTATAGTAATTATTATTGTTATGCCAGATGTTTCTTTTACTTGTTTTCCTTCTGCCTTACTTGCATTATAGAATTTTTCCAGTCCATTTGCAGTTATTTTAGATGTTTCTGACTGTGGTTCTTCACTACTTGATTCCAATATTTCTTTATCACTGTATATTTCATATTTCTGTGTAGTTGGGCTGTATGAAGTTATATACTCTTGTTGTTTATTCGTTGTTTCTGTCGAATTTTGCGTAATATTTTCTGTGTTTGTCATATTCGTTTCTACATTGCCACTGTTTAAATTATTCCCTATTGAATTCTCTGTTGATAAATCTAAATTTTGTTGCATTGCCTCTTCAATAGGTAACTTCTTCAGATCTTCTACCAATTTTTGCGTTTCTTTATATTCTACCAATAATGCTTTTTTTCATCAGAATTTGTAAATAGATTACTTACTGCATATCCCATTTTTACAAAGAAATTACTTGTTGATTTTTCTTGTCTTGTTTTCAATTTTCCTGTTAAATAATTAAATATTACTACATTACCATTTTCGTAGTAAATAGCTACTTCTGGTTTATCTGTATTAGAATTTTGATATATTTGTTTGATTTCACTATTTTCAAAATTCTCTGGATATACAAGTGGTTCTTTTTTAAATCTTGTAAAGTTCCATCATCCTTTAATATTGTTTCATACTCTTTGCCATTTGCATTTTCTATTATTGCTTGACCAATTTTCATGTTTAGGCTACTTGATAATATTGATAATTTGCCATTTTTTACAATATAAATTTGTTTTCTTGTGTCTCCATTTATAGTGCTATATTTTTCCATATTGTTTTATAGTATTTTCTTGATAACTATACTGTTTTAATGGTTTTACCGTTTTTTTCTAGAACTAAACCTTCAACTTTATTTATGCTTTGAACAATTGTTTTTGTTAATGTATTATATATTTCTCCATTAGCAGTTAACGCTTGGTTGTTGACTAAGTTTACATATTCTCCAGACTGCTCTTCATCATTTATTTTCAGCTTATTGTCTTTTAGCACTGCATACGTATCATCATTTAAACTAATATAACTTCTTAATTCATCAGGTCGTATTGATATTGTAATTTCTTTGTCTGCTGTTTTTAGTTTTAATGTTTTGGATGTTAAAAAGTCATATTTAAACGTATATGTTCGTGAAGTTATTGGTATTTCTGTATTATCTATTGCTAATGTTCCAGAATCAACATTAGTAAAATCTATGTTTATTTCATTTGCAGATATTGCATATACATTATAACTTATTTCGTTTGAAGTATTTTCTGGTAAATCTACTCTATCTTCCAAGTTTGTAGCCATCGCAACCATTTGTTCTTTTTGCTTCCTGTGTATCTATTGGATCTTCTGGTAAATCTATTCCTTCTTGATTTGATATGCCACTTGGTAGAGGATATTTATTATTCTTTAAGAATGAATAAATGAAACTTCCTCCAAATCCAATTTTGTTTCTATATGTAGTTTCTTGCTTTAAGTCTTCTGCAGTTAGATATTGAGAAGCTTTATAAGAATCGTTATCTTCACTTATATATTCTCCATTAATCTTACTGTATTTGTAAATGTAAGTATTACTTAATTTCGAGTTTTCGTTTCTATCAGCACCAATTCCCATTGAAACTTTATCATCGTCAGAATTTACATATGCATGGATATAATTATGAAAATAAAAATTTATTCCTTCTATTTCATATAGTTCCTTTTCAAATCCTCCAATTAACCCTCCTACATATGTTGGTGCTGTAACAGTTGTATTAGCAACTATGTTGTTATAAATATATATTGGATTAGTTGACTCCGTCATGTTCTTGTTTTCCAAAAATCCTAATAAGCCACCAGCTATTCCCGCTGTTGCCTCTACATTTGCATTAACAACATTCCTAGTATAAGGTTGTGATATACAAGCTCCAGATAATCCGCCAACTCTACTGCTTCCCTTTACATTCGTGTTTACAACATAACAGTCTCTTGGAGCATGGCCTGACCATCCACCTCCTTTTCCTGCAATTCCTCCAACACTTTCTCCTTTTGATACTATTTCACAGCTATCAACAGTACCATATTGTATCCAATAGCTCGCATATCCTATAAGACCTCCTACATATTTCGAGTTTACAGATGTTCCTGTAACTTTTGTATTTGATACTATAGCATATTTTTTCATATGCTGTACTATATCCTGTTAATCCGCCGATATATTGCCCACTTCCAGAAACTTCACAATTAGTTACTGTGTTATTTTCATGCATAATATTTGAAAGTGCTTTTTGTCCATGCATTCCTCCAACATAATTTCCTCCTGTAATAGTAGATTCTATAACAGCACTTTCTGTTACTTTTCCATAACAATATCCAATAATTCCACCAGTATTGCTGCCTCCAGAAATATGTGAATTAGATATATTTATATTTTGTAAAATCTTTTTTTCATTATTTTGGTATCCAACAATTCCACCAGTATAATTCTCATTTGATATTATTGTAATGTTGTCAGCATTTATATCACTTATATCATTATTTGCTTTTCCTATAAGTCCACCTACATAAGCATGGGCTTTTACTGTTACATTTTTTAACTCTATATTTGATATTTTTTTCTCCATCTGTTGTCCCTATACAGCCAACATACGAATCTTGCATGTTCACGTTTTCAATTGTAATATCTGCAAAGTTTATATTTTCTATCTTTCCATTACATTTTGCAATTACACCTATATATGTCACTGAATTTGGTGATTGAATATTTATGTTTTCAAAATTTACTCCTATCAAAGTTTTAGATATCTCTTTTCTGAGACCATTATATGACGATGTTACAGTTATTGATGCATTTTTTAATGTTTTGCCACTCGACTCTAGTCTGCCCATTGTCACATTTTTTTCTTCATATCACTTTTTCCACCGAAATCTATGTCTGCAAGTAACTTGTAGTTTTGATATGTCCCCTCTTCAATTGATTGCCAATCTTCATACGAATTCAATTCCTTATAAAATTGAGCCTCTATACGGTTCTCTGTTAGAATTTCTTTTTCTTCATTTCCAAGTAAGTATTTTATTTTTGAAATTTTATAACTGTCATAGAAACGTGTTGGTGTGCCTTTTGCTTCTATATATGTTTTTCCTTTTTGATTGTTGTTTTTTAAAACATTAAAGTTCATATCATCAGCTTCTACATCTGTTATTTTAAGTTCATTTGGATTATTTATTACTATCATTACATTTATTGAATTACTTTCTGACTTTTCTGTTGTTATTTCATCTATCGTCAAATTTGTTTCTATTTCTAATTTTACGTCTGGTTGATTAGGTAACAAATCTTTGCCATTAGTATTGTATAGTTTTGGTAGTATGCCATTTTGAACTTTAGTATAGTCATAATAATCTCCCAACAATATTGTGTTAGTATACGTTCTTACATTCAATAGATCCTCATACGATAGTAAGTTAGCTCTCAAGTTTTTTCTTTTGACACGTAACCATTTATTTTTTGCATGCCATATGCATAATTATTAGTTACATCCTGTGAATTCCCAACAATTCTCGATGTATTAGTCGAAATTGCACTTGAATATATGTTTCCTAAACTTAAATCATAATTTATATCATCTTGAATTCCATTAAACGAATTCCCCACAATTCCACCTAAAAAGTCATCTTCACTCATTAAGTCAACATAGCTAAAACATTTTTCAATTTTTGAACCATTTCCTATGTATCCTACTAAACCGCCTACGTTCTTACTTTTTGCTTCTATTTTTCCATTTACAGCATAGCAATTTGTGATCGTAGACTTTCCATCTACATAGCTTACCAAAGAGCCAATTTTCAAATCAGAAGCATTGCTTGATTTTATTGAAAAATTATTCATATAAGAATTCTCTATTGAAGTCTGACTTATATTACAAGCAAACCCTCCTATATATATGTAATCAAAAGACCTCGTTTCTTCTTGCATTATAGTTATTCCATTTAAAGACGAATTCTTTATTCTACTTGCAGTTGAATTTATCGTTAATACTGCAATTTTTCTCGAGCTCAGCTTATTTGTGTACTTCATATTCACATTACTAATATGAACATTATCTATATCAGCATTATTCATATCACGTATTAAAGCATTTTCAACTACATTGTTATTTTTCTTCTGAACATTTTCTATATATAAGTTTTTAATTGTTCCTTGTAGATTTCTAAACAAGAAAGCATCTTCTATAAAAATGTTTCTTATTGTATGATTATTTCCATCTATCTTTCCTTTATATATATTTGAAATTTGTATTGTATTTTCTTCATTACTAAAGTCTAAATCATTCATCAACATATAATTTTCTGTTGGCGAGTTATTAATTTCTTTCCAATCTGCTATCGAATTAATCTCTTTATATAAATCAACATAGATTGTTCTTTCTCCACTCTTAAAAGTCCTAGTATATGGTATATTAGTTGTTCCCTTACTTGTAATACTCATCAAATTGTAACTTGATGTATATTTTATTGGATCATATAATTCTGCAATTACTTCGCTTTTTCCATCAGTATACTTTTGATCTACGATGTTTACATTCAAGTTTTCTACTTTTATTGATGTAATTTGTTCCGCCGATGGATTATTGACGCTAAATTTTACTTTTACTCTATTTGTTCCTTGCTCAATAACATCCGTTGATAATATGTCCGGTAAGTCTTTATCAGAAACTTCTGGAAGACCAATATATTCTTGTCTAGGCATACAATCTGACATTTTTAATTGAGGATAATAACCATTATCAACCAACTCATCAACCAAGAAGGCGCCATCATTTTCATTTGTACTATTATTTAATATTTGATTTTGAAAAGTTTTGTCCCATAAAGCAAGTTTAGTTGTCTTTAGATGATATCTACTTGTAAATATCTCATCCGTAAAATAATAGTTATTAGTTATATTAGAATTACCTATACTTGATACGTTTGGTCCATATGCCAGATTATAATTTTCCTTTGCCAACAGAATATACATTACTTACGCTTGCATTTTCATAATTATACATGGCAATATTTCCATATGAGTAACATTCTCCATTTAATGTATCTACACTTACCAATGAATATACATTTTTTACGACAGCTGATTTTCCATTATGCCTTACCAAAGCGCTACAATTTAACGTTGTCTGATAATTATCAACTGTAAGATTCTTTCCTATTACATAACCATTTCGTACTTGCCCTTGATTATGACCAATAGCATTTAAATTCACGACTCCATATAGACTTTCTGCATAATTTATTACAAAATTCTCGATCGTTCCCATATTCTTATACACTACTAATTCAACATCTGAGTTCGAAACATGATTACACTCTAGTAAATTTACTTGTATATTAGAAATAGTACCAAAATTCCAACATGCAATTCCTCCAAATAGTCCATGTCCCAAAGTACTATCCATATATACATCTAATACTAGATTTTTCACGACTCCATTTTTTCCTATTGTTCCAAACATTCCCATATATGAGTAAGCCCTAGTTTTAACAGTGTGGCCATTAAAGTCAATTGTTCCATTAAACCAAAGTCCTTTACCGATTATCGGTATCAATAGAACAAACCATTTTTTATCATTGGTTAAGTCCAAATCACTGAACACAATATAATTTCCTCTCGGTTGTATTTCAAAGTAATCTTCTTTGCTGAATATTCCTTTAATTTCTTTTCCAGAATCAGTTTCAAATTCCACTGTATTAATTGTATAAAATCTATCTCTTATTTTTATCAATAACCCTATTTTATATTTTGTGTTATCTTCTACCAAATAATTTTTTATACTATTTTCTACTCTGTTTTCTTCATTTATCTCTTCATATCTTTCTTCAGCTATTTGTACATTGTTTTTATAAATTCTTAAGTAATAATCATTAGTCTTTATTTCATCTTTTTTATCTTCCAAATTTATTCTTATCTCAGCATTTAGTTGATATTTAAACTCTTCATACTCAGTTTTTTTGTTTCCTAATTCAATCTGTAAATCTTTTATATAAATTCCTTGTCCTCTATCAATATAAAAGCCTAAATATCCACTTTCATCTACTTTAAGTGAATATATTCTTTCTGTATATTCTCCATTTATATCACTTATCCAAGTCCTGTTTTTATCTGTCTTTGCATTTTGAATATAAACTGTACTTTTATTATTTAAGTCCACATATTTAATTTTGAAACTCATTGTCACTTCTTTTCCAGCATACTCTCTTAAATCATATAGAACTCTTTTTTTGATTATTATTACCGCCAAGTTTAAACTCCTTAGTTTCCGAATTATATTCTTTACCTTCCAGTTCATTCCCTCCAGTATTAAATATCGGATACACATACCAATTATTTTCTGATGTTACATTTATTAGGTTCTTCCCAGTTCCTTTTTTGCTCAAATTTGTTAAGTTTACCTCTCCAGATATTCCAACCTCCGTATACAGGTTTATTTCTTTTAGAGTATAATTTTTTTTTGTAGGTTGCGTCTGTGTTTCCTTCATTATACTCTCCTGCATATACTTTTAACGTGTATAATTTGTTAGCTTCTAGTTTTGTATACGTTTCTCTTGCATACTCTTTATTTGTTTCTATTTCTGTTCTCTCTATTAAGTTTGCCCTTTCATCTCTTAATTCTATTGCAACTTTATTGTTTAGTACAGCCGCATCAACGTCTTCTACTCTTATATCAAAATCAATCATTTCACCTGTTATAAATTGGTTTCTTATTTGAACTTCTGCAGGAATTTTTAGTGTTGTAAATTCTTTTGTTGTATAGTTTACTTGAATTTCATTTTCGACCGTTCCTTGTGTTGCCTTGATTGTAATTAATATTTGATATGTTGTGCTAGATTTTAAATTTTCAAATGTAAAATTTAGTGTTTCTTCATTTTTAATCTATTTAATTCTTCGGCAGACAATATTTGAATTTGGCTTCCAGTATCATTATGGTTTCCAGTTTCTTCATCTTGTTGAATTATTTTTATTTCTGCATACGATAATATATTTATTAATTTCTTGTCTGTTACATCTCCATCAATTTGCATTGAAATTTCACTATTATCTCTATTGGCTTTTTTTCAACATTTACATTTAATCTTACGTATCCTAAAGATGCTATTGGGAGTGTAGTGATTTTTCCTTCTCCTATTATTGCATCTTTTTGCATCCCCTTATTGTCACCTAAATCATAATCTCCATATATTCTTATTATGTAATAATCATTTGGGTTTAGGTCTGTTAATGTTATTTCCTTTTGATTTTGTTTTAAATTTCCTGATGATATTTCATTTTTTCCGCTATCTGTAATTACATATCTATAGTTTTTTATATTTACATTATCTTTATTGGTAAGTTCTATACCTATTTTTACTTCAGTTGTTTCTTGACTCTTTAGTTTTATATCTACAGATGGTTTTTTCTTTTGATGTTCGCGTTTCACCTTTATTTTCTTCTATTTTTAATTCATTTTGATATTTATCATAAATATGTATTTCATATTTTATTGTACTATTAGATTTTACAGTTTCTTCTGTTTGATATACTATTGTCTCTCCTTGTAATAGTTTTTTTATGTCTGCACTTTTAATTTTGTATTTATTTCCATTAACTATTACTTCTATTCGAGATATTCCTCTTATAACTTCTTCTTGAATATTATTTTCTATTCTAAAGTTTTTTAATTCAATTTTATTTGAATATATCTCTCCATTTTCATAATGAAGTTTTATGGTTCCTAGAGTCTCAACTTTTTTAGTTTTTATTTCAAATTTTGTAAATTCTTCTGTTTTTTTCCTTGCCATTTTCATCTTTATATGTCATTTTTCCGGTTATTTCATAAATTGATTTCGGTTGCAATCCTATAATTTGTATCTTGCCACCACTCGAGTAGCTAACCCTCTTAAATATTTTTTTCATCTTTTCTTATTTCTAATGTTATCGCTTTAGTTATTGCTCCTGAAGGATCTTTTATATCTAAATCTCCTGTCATTGTGTAAACATTTGGCTGGATATTTGTTAAGCTAGCTTCTGGTTTTTATAAACATTTTCGTTGTCTTTTGGTTCTTCATCTTTTGGCTCTTCTTTTTCTGGAAGTTGGTCATTTACAACTTCTGTATTATTAGCTGGTTCTTCCGTATTTTCTTCTTTTTTGAAGGACTTTTCTTCTCTTCTATTATCCCCATTTTTATTAAAAACTCTTTATACGTTAGCTCTTCTCCGTTTATATTAATCTTTGATATTTCATCTATATCTTCTATTTTTCCATATTTTAACGAATCTCCTTGTACTTCATAGTATGTTATTCTATCTTCTAAAAAATATATCTGACTAAATATTGGTATTTCATATTTATTATTGCTTGTCTCTATTTTTATATCTTTTACATTAGTATATATATCATCTTTTGTTTTTAAGAAAATATATTCATTTCCATCGGTTCTTAGCAAATCGTCTCCATTATACATTACACCTTCTGTTATTGTAAATTCTGGATATCCTTCTACTTCTTCATAGTTAACTGTAATTAATTTGGTGTCTTTAGACATATTAATTATTACAGCTTTTCCCTGCTATATATATAGGATAGTTTATATCTATTTTCTTTTTTTTGATTTGAACCTATATAATATGTATTTAGTTTTTTAAATACTGTATCATCTTCTTTTACTTCTACTAAATTTAGACTTTCTTCCGCTCCGTTTTCTACTTGTAAATTGCTAGCAATTACTTTTTGGTTCTATTGCATATCCATTATAGGCTATTATCATTTGTGGTGAATAATATAAAAATAAATAATACACTATAACCATAATCAGTATTATTATTATTAATCCCATTAATATAAACTTTGGAAAATTATTATTCTTATTCTTTCCCATTCTAATACCTCCTCTTTTATAGTGCATCTACATTTTTTAGCAATAGCTGTTCTTTTCCATTTGCTTTTAATATATCTGTTGATGAGTTTATAATATAACTATCTGTCTGTGCAACAACAGCTTCTTCTGTTTCTATAACTTTATATTCGTCTTTTTTCATAGTTGTAAATTTCAACACCGTTTTTATATGTTGTTATCACATATGAAAGTGGTGAAATTTCATATTCTTCATCACCTATTGCTATCTTTGTTTTTTTCTATAAAGAAATATAAGTCTTCTCCATCATAAATAAATCCATTAGATACTTGCTTTTTTTCTCATCTTTACCTTCCAAATATATTGACTCATCTTCCTTAATTATATTTGTAAATTTATTAATTTTTGTTGTCTTTCCATTATCTAAAGGGGTAATCTCCAGCATTGCTTCTGGAAATAGCGCTTTATTTTCTTCGTTCTTATAATAAATAGGCGTTGAATCTAATTGAATGTTTGAATCTTTGGTAGAAATAAGTGTTATTTCTCCTTTTTTTGATATCTGTTGAGAGCCAGTATATTCCACTTTTTTTCCACCAAAATATTGGTAAAATCAACATCAACAACTTTTTTCTGTATTTAATTTTCCCAAATACATAACAACCAAAAAAATTATTACTATTAACACTATCACTAGCATTATTGCTATGGCTGAGTCTTTAATTTTCTTTGCATTCTTTTTTCATTTCTTTTTTCTCCTTTTTTGCTTATTAAGTCTTCAAAATTTTTTAGGAAGAAATACACCGAATAAATTATAACAATACCTATTAATATAATTATAATTTGCTCTATATATTGGCCATTACCCTCTTGCATTCTATATGTTTTTAATACATTTGTAAAATAAATTAATACTATTTGAGCCGTAATATTAACAAGTTCAAATAGTATTTTCGAAGGTTTACATATCATATATACAACGTCCGCAAATAAAATTAAAATTAAATATTGGATTATGCTTGACTCATAAATCAAGCTTGTATATATATTAAAAAAGTTCTTATTATTAAACTTGATAATATTAAAATTTCCTTATTAGATAATCCAGTTATCAGCCCTAGGTACCTTACACTTTTTTTATGTATGTTATACTTACGAGTCGATGAATATATCCAAATTCCGTATTAAAAACATTAATATCAGAAACGATATTATCAAGTTATATTTTGTGCTTACATAATATAAAATTGCTTTCATTTGTTTTCCTTTCTATTACTTTACAAACAAATTAAATTCATTATGCTTGTGCATATAATATGCCGTTATATTTTCTAATTTTACGCTTCCCTCTTTACTCTGGAATTCTACTTTTCCCTTAATTTCACCTATTACTGGCAAGTAGTCTTTCATTATCATTAAATTATAATCTTTACTAGTAATTCTGATAAATTCAATATTTTCATATTCCAGTAGCCCTTCTTCCATGCTAAGAACTTTTACTAGTATGCCGTTATCTTTCTGTTCCTCTGCCTTTTGCTTTTTAGCCATTTATTTTACCTCTAAATAATAATTTTCCTTCGTCAACGTCATCATATTTTCCCTGTAATATTTCATCAACATCTTTTAATGTATCTGCTATATCTACCATTACACCTGGAATGCCTGTAAAGTTTTCAGATACGAAGAATGGTTGTGTAAAATAATTTCTTAATTTTCTTGAACGATAGAATATTTGCTTATCTTCTTCAGATAATTCATCTATACCTAATACCGCTATTATTTCTTCAAGTTCCTCATATCTTGATAAATATCTTAATGTTTCTTTTACCAAGCCATAATGTTTTTGTCCTACCTTCTCTGGGTCTATTGCCTTACTTGTTGATTTAAACACATTAATTGCAGGATAGATTCCCTTTTCTGCGACTTTTCTATCTAGTACTATTTGACCATCTAAGTGTGTTTGTATTGATTGAACCGCATCATCTGTTATATCATCGGCTGGTATATATATTGCTTGGAATGATGTAATTGACCCTTTGTCTGTCGAGTTTATTCTTTCCTCTATTTCACTAATGTCTGATGCCATAGTTGTAGGATATCCATTTTCGATAGGAATTCTCTTTAACTCTGTAGATATTTCTGACTTTGCCTGTACAAAACGATATATATTATCAATAAATAGTAACACATCTTGTCCTTTTTTCATCACGTAAGTATTCTGCTAGAGTTAGTCCAGAATATATTGCTTTTGATCTCTCACAAGGACTTTCACCCATTTGTCCAAATACCATAGACATTTTTTCCAAAAGATCATCTTCTTCCATTTCATCAAAAAGTTCTTTTCCTTCTCTTGATCTTTCTCCTACACCAATAAACACAGCATTAGATCTGAATTTCTTATAAATATTATTGATAATTTCTTTTATAAGTACTGTTTTTCCAACTCCAGCTCCTCCTAATAGCCCCATCTTATATCCTTTTTGCAATGGAGCAAAGAAATCTATGGCTTTTATGCCAGTCCATAATGGCTCATTTTTTATTGATATTTCTTGTGTAGATAGATGTCTTTCATAAACATTTTTTTATGTTCACTCTTTTCTTTCTTATCTTCTCTATTTATAATATTTCCATATGAATCATATATTTTTCCTAAAATTTTATCTGAATACTCGATCTGAAGACCTCCTTCTTCTAGGTCTACATCTAAGCCTTTCTTTAACCCATTTACACTTTTAAAAGGTACCGAAACAGCAATATTCGAATCAATTTCCACTACTTCAAATCTATATGTTTGTCCTTCGAATTCACAACGTAAAATATCTCTTATTTCCACTTCTTGAGTATATAACAAAACTTTTACATTTAATTCTGATATTTCAATTATTTTTCCAATACTCTTTTTTCATCATTCGCCTTCCCTACTTCTCAATTTTATGAAATTCTCCGTTACTTTCTTGAACGCTTTTTGGTTTCGTTGTTTTCTTTCTTTTCTTGTATTTTCTTCTTCAATTTCGTCTATTTTCTTTAACGATTCAGTCGTTAGCTTTTGGCGAGCAACATTTTCTGACGCGTAACTGTTTTCAATTGCCACTCTTATTTCATAAGATAAATACAATACAATAACATTAGTTAGAATTTCATTAATGTCGCCCTCTACCGTAAAATCTTCGTAATATGTCTTGCCTTGTTTCTCTATTTTTTCAAGTGGCAAAATTCTTTTTTCAACTAAATCAATTTTACTAACATTATAATAATGATTATAAATTAAATTAATAGAACTGTTTTTCTTATTTATTATAGAATCATATAATATGTCCTCCAACTTATTTTTGTTTTGAGAATAATCCTCTTTTTTAAAAAGCTAGCAAAGCCATATCTTTTTTTCCTAAAATTTTCTTTCCTATTATAATTTTATCTGCATTTTCTTCCATAATTTTTCTATTTACATTTGAGTTATAGTTTCCACAGAACCCCATATCATTTGCAATATAAATATTTAATGGAGGTTTCTTACTATCAAGTTTTAATACTTTTTTGTCTAATAATAAGTTTCTATTATTTAATATGTTTCGAGTAAGTTCTGTTAGTCCATCTTCATAACTAAAGTATTTTTCGGCGGTTCTTCTAGATTTATCTACCTTCAATAACGAATGAAAATTCATAACCTTAACAACATTTTTTATTTTCATCCTTTTTTTACTCCTTCTGTTTATTCAAATTTCTGAAATCTTTCTATTATTTCTTTTTTCTGTTAGCGGACTAAACTTGTCTTGATTCAATAATTTCTGTATTTCTTTTCCATCTTTCATTTTTTGTTGAAGTTCTGGGCTCATCTCATCCATATTTGCAAGCTCATATACCTCTTTTGTTTCCAAATAACTTAAGAATTTTCTTCTAATCTCAGCTCCCAGTTTCTTAACATCTTTTTTCTTGTACTGCCCCACCAAGTCTAGATACTGAAATTCCATAATTTATTGCAGGCTTGTTTCCTCTTGAAAATTCTTTTTTCAGATAATACTATTTGTCCGTCCGTAATGGAAATAATATTCGTAGATATATAATCTGTAATATCTCCACCTTTGGTTTCAACGATAGGTAAAATGGTAATTGATCCTCCATTCTTATATTGACAACCCTTTTCAAGTAGTCTTGAATGCAGATAAAATATATCTGCTGGGTATGCTTCCCTTCCTGGTGTTTTATTTGAGATTAAGCTTATCTCTCTATAAATATCAGCATGTTTCTTCAAATCATCAATTACAACTAATACATCTTTTTTTCATTTTCATATATTCTTCTGCAATAGATAATCCAACATATGGTATTAAGCTTGAAACTGGAGGTTTATCATCATTTGTAGAAACAACCATCATGGTATACGAAAGTGCATTTCTTTTTAGTAGTTCATTATATATTGATTTTATTTCTTTTTTAGTTTTTCCAACAGCAATATAAATACAAACAACGTCTTCACCTTTTTTCTTGAATTGCCTTTTTCTGATTTACTATTGCATCTAAACATATTTGAGTCTTTCCAGTTCTCTTATCTCCTATAATAAGTTGTCTTTGTCCTTTTCCAATTGGGTATATTAAGTCAATTCCAGCTATTCCAGTTAGCATAGGGCGTTTTACAGGTCTTCTATCCATAATTGGTATTGTTGGATTCTCTATATTTATATATTCAATTTTTTCAAATGCGCGTCCAGTTAGTACATCTATACCAAATAAGTCTACAATCCTTCCAATAGCTTCTTTGGCAAAAATTGCTTTAAATTGCTCTCACCCGTTGCATTTACAATATCTCCAATTCTTATTGGTGCATATTGTTTAACTATAGCTACTGTAACTGAATTTTCATTTATCTGGTTAACATATCCCATGCCTTTTTTCCCAGATATTTACCTTTTCAAAAAATCTTACATTTTCTAGGCCAGAGACTTCAATGATGTAGTCTTTAACTTTTATTATCTTTACCAGAATCAAAAACATTTTCATTATTTTTTATCTGTTCAATCTTTTTTGTTTACTAAGTCTTCTATATGTGTTCCCATTCTTTTTCTCCTTTATAGTATATAATCTAGATACTATAGTCGTAAATTTTCCCTTTATAGTAGATAATTATTCCTTCTGACATATTTTTATATGTTTTTGTTTTTATTCTTTCGTCAATAAAGTCATAATTAGTGTCATCTTGCTCAACATATACATAAATATTTGGATTATATCTTTTTATCTTTTCATCAAGTTCATCTATTAATTTCGTTACCACAAATTTTTGCGGATTTTTAAATTTTTCATTAAAATTCAATATTTTTTCAACATCTTCACTCATTACTTCTTTTTACTATTTGATACTGTTCAACATTAGTAATTGTTAATAATTCGTATATTGCCTTATCAGTAAATTGTTTTCTAAAATTTCTAAGAATATTATATTTTTTGTTTCCTTTGTTTCGTTGTGTTTTGAAATAAAATCTCTTATTATCTCTTCGTTATTTTGTTTGAAATTAGATTTTAACTTCTTATACGTATCAAAAAGTTTTTTCCTCTTTGTATTGTGGTGTAGGAATATCATAAACAACTTCCTCTTGGGAATGTTTTTGCTTTTCCATCATCGTTTTATATTGTTTCATTTCCTGCAATCTTTTTTTTCAATTTCAGAACTAAATATGCTATTTTCTTCTTGCTCATCTCCATCGTGTGTTCCTGTTACTTTTTTGCTTTGTTCTTTTTATACTATTTTCCAAGTCAGCTAGTTTTTCTTCTTTTTCATCAATAAGATAGGTATATTGTTGCAATTTTTCCAAAAAATATTTTTTTGTTTTATCGTTTATTCTCTTAATTGAACTTTTAAACACAAAGAAAGAAAAGCTAAACATTATTGCCGTTATTATAATATTCGTAATTATCGTTACTGCCATATTAATGTTTTCCTTTCTTTATTCGTTTATATTATACAACTAATGGATTATAAAACAATAGCATAAATACAAATGCAAATAAAATTAGTAAAAATATTGCAAGTATAATTAGTATTGTCATTACAGCATGAACTATATCACTCTTTGTCTCTGGGTTTCTACCAACAGCTTCCGCTACTTTTGAGCCAAGTATCCCCATTCCTATTCCTAAGCCCAAAAACATGAGTCCTATCATAATCCCTATACAATTAAGGGTTGCCACTAAAATTGATTCCATATTTTCCTCCTGTTATTTAATAATTTTTTATCTTTGTACTTATGTTTGTGTTAATACTGTTTCCATTGTATCTTACATTTTCTAGTTTTACCTCAATTATGCTACCATATTTATATTTAAAATTTCCTGTAAAGCCATCTTGAGAACAAGCTTCGTTTATATCTACTTTTTTAAACATTTCTTCTCTTTTTCCGTCAACATATAAAGCTACATCACAAGTATCAAAAGCATAATTCGTATCTAGTTTCAAATTGAAATATATTTGATTTAACGTTACTTTTGTAATCGCTATATAAGCTTGTATATCAGTTGTTCTAACATTTACTAGATCTTCAATCGTTTCTACTGCTTCTCCATTTTCATCTAGTTCTCTCGAATTCAATTTAACACTATATTCAGTATTTGGAGAAAGCCGTTATAATATATTGATTAGCCGACTTATCTAAAGATATATTTCTTCCAACATCACCATCAATTGTTAGATACACGGTTTGATATTTATCCTCTGGGTCCTGTATATTGTATTGAACTGTAAGTGTTGAAGATGTTGGTGTAATACTTCTAAGAGATACACTTTTAGCTAATTCAGTTTTGTTTTTATCATCTGTTGATGTATTTGTACCCCCATTAATTATAGTAGTTGTTGAGTTGTTGTTTGAATTGTTATTATTATTTATTGTAGAGCTATTATTATATATCGGAGGGTTAGTATTAATTATCGTATTAGATGTATTATCAGCAGTTTTTACCTCTTCTATTACATTGTTTTTTTTTCTTTTCTTCATACATATTCGTACTTCCCAGCACTCTCTTTAAATCTATATCCTTATCTTCACATGTTAATTTCTCGTTTGCCACGTCGAAAACAAATGTATCTGTCTTTATTTTTATCGGACTAATTATTTTCGAATCAATCTCATTATTTAGTAAATATGCATTTCCTGCTTTATCAATTATTACAATTAGGTAATTTTTGTATTTAGTGTTTCTGTTTCATTATAGATTCTGCTAGATGTTATTAAATACTTCCTGTCTTCTAATTTATAAAAGTTATCTTCTCTATAATTACTTATTTTTGTCTCTCCAGACACTTTTTCGACATTTCCGTCTGTCTGAATTTTATAAGCTTTTCCATATATTGTGGTTTGAGCAGTTGTAGTTTTATATGCTATAACTTGCCCTCCCATATTATATTTTTGTTTACTTGCATCTTGTAAATAATAATTACCATCCCATTTAGCTTGTAGACTTGCTTCATCTTCTAATTTTATCGGATTATTATCTTTATCATAAAAGAAGGTGCCACTATCTATTTGATATATTTGTTTATCTGTGTTCAAAACTCTTGATAAGCAAAATATAAGTAAAGCAATAATTAATATAATTATAATTGCAAATATTGTAAAATTTGTCTTATTTCCAGCAGTAAGTTTTCTCAAAATAGTTTCCACCTTTCTTTTGTTTTCGTGTATTACCTATAAATATATTCAAGCGATTCATAATCCACTATATTTCCTTCTTTTAAAAACTGAATTTCTATTATATATTTTCCATATGCATTTAATTTTGGACTTAGTGTGTATATATAATATACATCTCCATTGTCGCCTAGTTTATATTGAGTTGGAATAAATTCTTCCTCCATACTCTCCGCATATCCATTTGTATTATACACCGAATAACGAATTGAGTCTATTGCATTCAATTTGTAACTGTTATTAAATACCAAATCTATTTTATTTGGTTCAGCTGTATTTTGCGCTGTTGTTATATTTCCCACAGCAATTCCATAAGAGTTGACAGCTGGAATTATATATTCTTTTTATATTCCTTATAATTGTCTCCTGTATTTTCATAATCTAATTGTGTAATTATCGAAATAGTATACTGTTGAGACTGTTCAACATTTTCTATTGTTATTAGATTATTCTTTTTGTCAACATCATACTCAATTTTACTTGATTCCGGCGTAATATCATTTTGTTTAGAATCAAAAACTTTTATTGTATATTTATTGTCTTTTATCATTCTGCTATCATCGTAAATTGTTATCTTAAAATTAATATTACTGTTAGACGTTCTACTTCCTCTAACCGCTATTATAGGCCTTTGTAATTCGTCAAAAGAAAATTCTATCTCTTCAGTTCCAAGTTCTAATCTCTTAGTTGTTCCTGTTTCTATTGACGTATATTCGGCAATTGGTATAAGTTTTATCTTATATTTATCTCCAAAGACAAATCCTGATCCAGGATTTATTGGTATTTCTTTAATCATTTTTTATTAAATATTACATCCGGTTCAGCATTTAAAAATTCTTCATAATCTTTTTGTATGAGTATTGTAATGATAAACTTTATATTCAATTCTAGTATAGCCAGTTATTCTTTCCAAATCATAGGTTAATTCAATATTTTTGTCTTCATACTTTATTGGATTATATTTTACATTTATATTGCTAATTCCAACTGTTGCTAGCGTTGAAAAATAATATCTTTTTCCTGATACTTGATAATCAATATCATACAGTTCTGTATCATTTATTGTTCCATCATCCATTAGAATTTTTGCTTTAAATTGTAAAAAGTAATTTTTTTTGCCTCTAAATTATCCAATTTAATTACATTATCAAAACATGTATAGTCTTTTTCTATGTTTTTAATAAACTTTTCGCTTATTCCATTTTCGTCTGTTTCGTATAGTGATATATAAATTATCCCTTCATTTATCTGTGTTCTTGGTTCAATTATTAGCTTTGCTTTTAAACGAAACACTATCTAGTGCTGTCTCAATTGACATCTCACCGTTGTTATCTTTTAAACTAATTCCCGGAATAATTAAGTTAAATTTAATTATATTGTTATTTAAGTTTGTTAACATTTCTAAGTCAATCTGCTTTTGTAATAACACTTTTCCTTGGTATTTAAATCCAGCTTCAGATTCATCAAGTGTTATATTTACACTTTTTTGATTTATAGCATTTTGTATTACCATACGTTTATCTGTTCTAGAGCTATTATATATATTTCTTTTTATACTTGTTGTCTCAACAAATTTTCCGTTTGTATTAATCGTATAATAAGGTGGTACACTTTCGTTCGTAGAATCTGCGACTTGATATGTTACATAGTGATTTCTATCTAACTCATATCCTACAATTCCTGTATCATAGTAGGCATAGACATTTACTAGTGTTTCTTCTTTTAACAGCGGACCTAAATCATTTAAGTTTACACCAAGAATATTATTATCAGGAATTGACAAAAAGTCTTTTTTCAATTACTGTGCTATTGTTTATTGCTGTGAATTTCACTTTTACAGCTGCTACTTTATTTAATTGTCCACTATCATTATCTGATAAAGTTATTACAACTTTATTACTGTCTAGTGATACCTTATACCCTATTTTGCTATACTATACTATTAACTCCTTCAAAAGTTTGGTCGATTAATTTTTTCTCATACATAGTACTCGTTTTATTTAACTTTTGTAAAATATTGATTGTTAAACTTCCTTTTGTTAGCTTTTGGAATTTTACCGTTTCATATTCTTTATCGTTTAATGTTATTTTCCTTTGGTCTACAACAATATCGTTTATTTTTGTTTGAAAGTTTCCATTGTTTTCTATTGCATGATCTATATCTCTACTTTTATATTTAACTGTCATTGAAGTGTTATCCGATATAGTTGGATACATTGAAAAATACGGTGCTTGTTTTACAGGCGTTTGAATTTTTGATTTCAAAACAACATTATCCTCTTCTTCTGGATACTTTACCTCTCCTATTCCATCCTTATTTAAATCAAGCATCATTTCATAAGTAAAATAATACTCATTGCCTCTTCTCATTTCATCAGTATCTTCTATAGAAGAGTCTGTTCCATCATATACATCGAATGTAGCCGTTGAATAACTCCATCATCGCCAATGTCTAAACTTATTGTTTTTATCAATTTGTTAGTTGTTGCATCATACGCCTTATAGATCACTTGTTTTGCATACAAATCAGTGTTATTATATACAGCTTTTTGCTTGATATCCTACAATCGTTTCTGCATTCAGATCGTCTCTAGCATCTTGCAAATCTCTGTTTCTTACAACAGTTACAAGTACTGCATTATCCGTATCAGATGGCAAATCTGGCATATATCCATTAGTTCTAATAGTGTACATATTATTTAATATCGGTAAACTATTTTTGTAATCTGTATAGTCATATGCATTTGTAACAGTAACAGTATAATATTGATCCTTAAAATCCTTATTCTGTGCCCCAAAAAACTCTGGTGTTAATTGTACAGCTCCATCAAAGTACTGTTCTTTCAATACACTTTCATATGGTTTTGTATTTGTATCTACAACTTTTACTGTACGAATCGGTGCACCAGTAGGAACTTTTCCGTCTACTGCTTGCCCAGCATAAATACTAAAAACCATTCCTGTTAAAGTCTCTGCTTCTAAAGTTCCTTGGCTTGCCTTCTCATTTTTCAATTGTGCTTTCACATTAAATGTGGTCTTTACATCCGCATTGTTGTTTTCAAATACCGCAACCATATTGTTAGGTGTACCTGTTTTTACCAGTGCGCCTCCAATAAAGCATTCATCAATCGGATCATTTCCATCATTCAAATCAACCGTTGTATACACCGAAAATTGATAAGTTTCGTTAGCTCTCAAATTATTTACATCCACTGGAATAATATAGCTACCTTGTGAAGAAAACGATCTAACTACACCAACGGAATCCTTATATGTTACTTTAAATACTGTATCATCTGTTAAATGTATTGTTTCTCCTTTATCTTCAACAATTAATCTTCCTTGTATTCTTTCAAAAGTTATATTTGTTTCTTCAAATTTAACTGTTGGGAATTCTTCACCATCCATTTTAAATACATTGCTGTATTCACTTTCATACTCACAAATTTTTTTCATTGTCGTTACCAGTTGCAACCACTTTAAAAACATATCCAATATTTCTAAAAATCTTCTCATTATCTATTTTTAATTGTATTTCAGTTGTGTCACTGCTTATTATTTGAATAGGCTCTACTGTTGAAAAATCTTTATTTTCATCTTCGCTTTCTGCAGTTCTTACATCATATATATAAAATTGATACTTCTGTATTAGTTTATCTGTATCTTGAACATTCTTTAATCTTAATACAAATTTGCCTTCTCTTTTATTTGTTTCGTACTCTGTTCCCAATAATATTGGTTTTGATTTTAATGTTGTATATTTATTTGTTATTTCAAAGCCATTTGTGATTATTTGTGAATTATACAATACATTTGCAATCGAAATAGAGTATGTTGTATTCGATTGTAAATTTTCAAACTCAACATTATAAACTGCATTTTCTCCATTGTCAGCATTTTTATCTACTGTCTGTGTACTCACAATTTTTCCATTTTCATCTTTTATAATAACATCAGCACTATTTACTCCGCGAATTCTTTTCTAATCTAATATTAAATGCTAAACTAGTATCCGTAAACACATCTTTTTCCAATGTAATCCCTATTTTACCAGTTCTGAATATTTTTGAAATAAAATTCTTGTTGTATGTTATTCCGTCTATTTGATATGTCGACTCTGCCACTAAAGTATATTCTGTATTAGTCTCTAAAGATTGAATATCCAAATCTATATTGTAATTTCCAAGTTCTTCTTCTATTTCGTACACAGTCTTGCCAGTATTGTTCTTTAATATCTTTATAGTTGTTCCCTCTGTTAACAAGTTTTCTTCATCTTCTATTGTTATACCAACTGTTACGCCTATTGTTCCAACATCAAACTTTTCAACTTTATATTTAGGCTCTTTAACATTCTTTACCTCTGTATCATCACTGTTTCCACCATTTTCGTTGTCGGCTACAGTTCCACCAGCATTTATTATTGTATTGTTGTTCTCTTCCTGATTAGAATTATTTGTTTCATTAGAGTCCTGTCCACCATTGTATTCTGGCTGACTTACCGTATTTTCTATAGTATTGTTTTCTTCATTATTTTTATCATTATTTTCTTCATCTGATAAATCAACAATATTTACATTATCATTTGAGTCTATTACCATATTTTCAAGGCTTAGCTTTGTTTCTTTATCTTTGCTAATTGTTTTTTTAGATACATTTAATTCTATATTGTTAGGAAACATAACTTTGATTCGCGAAGATATTGTTTGGTATGCAATTTCCTGATTATATAATTTTACTACTTCATTATCAGAGTATTCAAGTTCAAGATAACCGCTTATCGAATTTGTTGTTCCGTCGTCAAATACGATTTCTAAATTATTGCTTATTATGATATATTTATTATTTGAGATTTTCCAAATTAAAGATGCAAATTTAATATCCCTGTCCAAATTTTTTATTGTATAAATATTATTTTGCTTTTTTTAAAGTATTGCCAGATTTTATATTATAATAAAAAATTGGTGTAGTATCAATATTGGCGAGATCTAATATTACACCATTTTTAAAACTACTTATTGAACCATCCGAATAGTGAATAAAATTATCAGTCCCAGTTGTAACATTTTCCCCGTTTGTATCATTAAAAACAACTTTTTCATTGTATTTTGGCTTGTAGTTACCATTTTCTTCAAAATAAATTCTATCAATTTTTTTTGACTACTAGCCATTGCTGAACTGGATTGTAAAATATACCCCGATTCAGAAAAACGTTTTACTGTTTCTTCTTCAACTTTGAATGTATTATATGCAAATACACTTATTATTAAGATTCCTGTAATTAGTAAAATACTAATATATTTTTTCATTGTAGTTTTCCTCTCTTCGATCTTCTATAGTTTCATTTTTCGACAAGTTTATCATAACATAAACATTTTTTCTTTTCAAGCATTTTTATAATATTATTGTTTTATTTTTCAACATTCGGTTTTCAGCTAATAATTCTTCTGCCACGAAATCTGTATGGAAGGCTTTTGATATTGATAGGTATTCATTAAGTCTACCTTGAAATATCTTGTCCAGTCATGCTCTTCCATTAATTTTTCATGCTTTTCAGTTGTATTTCTTGCACCGCCATAAGCCGCATTGCATTCTACAACCGTTCCATTTACCTTTTCAACAATTGCTTTTACAAATTCAGGTCTAATATAATTTTGATTTTTACATGTACATCATTCCTTTCATTTATATATAATAATGTTATTTTGGTCTGAACAATAAGCTTTATTATTTATTGTTATAAAATTCTTCTATAAATTTTATAATGTCCCCATTGTTCTCTTTTACTTTTTCTTTTTGCAATAATGCATTTAAAGAAAAATATTCTCCATTTATATCTTTATCTACTTCGTAAAAATAATGGTGATATGTCCTTTTTTCTTTATTTGGTATTGCTTATATTAATCAAATTGTACCTGCCAATTTTCATTTTAAACACTAAAGCACATCTCAATCTGTTCTTTGTTTTTTTTCTTCCGCTTTCTTCTTTTATAGTATTTGACTTTACAGATTCTAGTTATATACAACATAATAATTGCATCAGCTGCAACAAGAACACCATTTAGTATTTTATTTTTCTTACTCATATTTAACCTTCATTAATTATTCTTTAATTTTTTAATTATATCTTAATTAACCTTCAAATTCAACTTTTATTTAAAAATTATTTGTTACTCCATCAACAATAAAAAATCGACACAGCACTTTCAAACTAAAAATGCTATGTCGATTTTGTTTTAAGCCTTTAGTATAAGGCTTATTGTTAGTCCACTAATGTTGCTGTACCAGTTTTATAAATTTTTACTTTAACAGTCTGCCCATTTTCAAGAGCATTCCATTTTTCAAAATTCACACTGATTTCTAGGTTCCGGGTCTCTTTTTCGTCGGTAATGCCAGAGATTTTGTACTCCTCGTTTCTGGATGCGAATCGCTCATCATAATTAAGTTTTACCTCTCCCCAGTAAGGTTCCTTATCGTTCCCACTTGTGTTTACAGACCTTTCGTAAACGTACCTATCGATGTCATAGTAATATTTCATTGCATAAACAGGCTCGTCACTATATACTGGCTCTTGGTATTCTTCGGTTTCATAGTAAGTCTCATATACCGGAGTACTTACTGTTTCTTCCTCAAAATAGCCATTTCCCATGTCTCTTAATGTAGTACTATACTCGTAATGCGAAAACCTCTCTTTTGCGACTTCTCGAGTCCTGGTTTCGTAATGGTCCAAAACAGATTCGTAATGGTGGAATTCCATTTGCTGAGACGTAACTCTGCCTCCAGCTGGAACGCTCCAATCGCTTTCATGAAAAGTTCTGTTTTGTTCGATGCTAATGCTCCTACACCATGAGAAACCTGAGATTTCCATGTTTACTTCTTTTGGAGTAAATAAGAATACTACTCCAATAATAGAAAGCAAAACGGCTAAAACAATAGCAATAACTTTTTTGTTTAAAAAAATATTTGCTAAATTGTAGGAGCTAAAATCATGCTGTGAGTAATCTTCTTGTGGGCTTTCGAAGTTCTGATAACTTTCTACTTTTTCAGGTTTTGGCTCGAATTCATTTTCTGTATTTTTTGCTTTTTCAGATTCTTTTTCTCTGTTTGCCTCCTGTACTTGAAAATAATCTTTGCTTTTGCCTCTTTCTGCTCCACACGACATACACTTAGTGAGTTTTGCCGAATTGTAGCTGCCACAAAATTCGCACATCCAATCAGGCTCTTTACTAATTTTGGTTGCCTCGTCTTCTGGAACATAGTCCTTTGGATCATCAACATAAAATTTTACATCTTCACCTCTTGGTCTGCCGCAATTAGGGCATTCTCTCTCACTACCACGTATGCCTTTTGTGCCACAGTAGGAACAATCCCACCGTCCAACGACAATTTTACCCATTTTTCAACCTCCTTAGTGGTCTATTTATAAAATGGTAACTTCATCTATTATATCATAAAAATGGATTATATAACAGCCTTTTGGCCTATATTTTATTTATGATGCCTAAAAATTTATAATTTTCTCCCAAGGTAGGTCTTTTTTTCCAAAATGACCGTAGTTTGTTGTTTGTCTATAAATTGGTCTTTGTAAATCTAGATAATTTATTATTCCCCTTGGTGTTAAATCAAATGTATTATTTATTTTTTCTACAATCTCTTCTTCTGGAATTGTATTTGTTCCATAGGTATTTACATAAATAGACACTGGTTTGGCCACGCCAATACTATATGCAATTTGAATTTCGCACTTTTTTGCATAACCATTTGCAACAATATTTTTCGCAATATGTCTTGCCATATAAGAGGCCGAACGGTCGACCTTTGTTGGATCTTTTCCCGAAAAAGCTCCTCCACCATGTCTTGCAGCTCCACCATAAGTATCAACTATTATTTTTCTTCCTGTAAGTCCACTGTCTCCAAGAGGTCCACCTATTACAAATCTACCTGTTGGATTAATAAAATATTTTGTGTTTTCATCTAATAAATTGGCTGGGACTGTTGGTTTTATAACTTTTTCAATTATGTCATTTTTTAAAATATCCATATCAACATCAGGTAGATGTTGTGTAGAAACAACAATAGTATCCACTCTTACAGGCTTGTCTCCATCATATTCAACTGTAACCTGTGTCTTACCATCTGGTCTTAAATAATCTATTATTTTTTCTTTTCTAACTTTAGTCAATCTCTTAGAAAGCTTGTGTGCAAGCAAAATTGGAAGAGGCATTAACTCCTCTGTTTCATCACAAGCATAACCAAACATTAAACCTTGATCACCGGCTCCTTCAGATTCAACATCTTGTCCTTCTTTATCTTCAAGCGATTTATCAACTCCTTGTGCAATATCAGGAGATTGTTTAGATAAGCTTATGTATATTTTGCAAGTTCTGTAATCAATATCGTACTCACTATCTGCATAACCAACCTCTTTTATGGTGTCTCTCACAACCTGCTCAATATCAACATTTGCAGTCGATGTAATTTCTCCAGTTATATAAATTTCTCCTTTGCCCGCAACGGTTTCGCAAGCAACTCTAGCATTCTTATCTTTTGCCAAATAACTATCCAGAATACTATCCGATATATAATCACATAGCTTATCCGGATGTCCTTCTGTAACACTCTCTGATGTAAATAATCTTTTCATATTCTCCTCCTTCAAAATCGCCCATTGGGGACGCCCCTTTGGGGGCGATACTGAAAGCCTAACTAGATACATTTTTCGCCCATTGGGGACGTCATTTTTTGGCGATATACTGAAAACCCAATTAGATACATTTCTTATCAAAAGTAGTTTTCACTTTTGTAACTCTTGCCTTAAAATCCACAATTAGATACATTTTTTTATCAAATGGCTCTTTCCCCTCAAAGGTATCTTTCCCCTCAAGTTGATTTAATTAAAATAAATTTTAATTTCTATAAAAGCTAAAAACTTTGTACTTGCGCAGGTACAAAGTTTAACGATTCTTAGAAATCATCATTCAAAGTACTTTCCGTAACTTTGTCGGTATTAGCACCTAACCCAATAGGTTGCTGTGGAGTCATAAAGCCGATTCTCTCGTCCACTCTTGATAATATATATATTACAAAACCTATTATACAAATTAAATATATTTATGTCAAGCTCTTTTAGTACAATTTGGTTCCGGGGGAGATTTTGGACTTTTTGCAATTTGCAATTCGAGGACAGTACAATTTAGTTCCGGGGGGTAAAAATTGTACTATTTCCAATTTGTACAATTTGTGGACGTAGGAAATTTTGTACTCTTTTTCGCCCAAAAAGGGACGTCCCCAATGGGCGAAGGCTGTTCAAAAATTGAACTTTATACCACATATTCAATCTGATTATGCGGAAAATATTTCTGCATTTCTTCTCGTAAGAATTTTTCTCCTTCTTCACGAATATAGTCTTTATACATATATTTTCCTCTTCCACGGCCTCTCATCAATTCTGGATTATATAAATCTATGGCATTTGGAAATACCTCTGTATTTATTGCTCTATGAACAAAACTGTATGTCATAAAAATAATTTCGAAAAAGGCATGTTTCTTAGCCTTTTCGCTCAAATTTTCATACAGATATTTTATCAAATTCGGGTATAGTTCTTTCCAATTTTCTACTAAAATTACTGGTGCTATCAAAATTCCAATAGGATAGTCGGCATCGGCTAATTTATTAATAGCCTGGACTCTATTTTTTAGTCTTGACGTACCAAATTCAACCTTATTAATAATTTCTTCGGGATTCACACTCATTCTAACAGTAACTTTTCCATTATGTTTTAAAGTCAGAATCTCATCTACCATATCAAACTTGGTAAGAAAAGTTAAATGTCCCTTCGAAGTATTTGCAAAGTTTTCAATCGTCCAAACTAAATTGTTTGTAATGGTATTTTCTAAAACTAAATCACTATTACTTCCAATTTCAAAGGTTAAATCTTTTTCTGCATTTTGTGCTGTTCTTATAATTTTATCTAGCATCTCTTCTCTATTCACAAATAGCCTCAAATACGCACACTTGTTGTAATTGCAGACAAGGTAACAGTACATACACATTGCTGTACAACCAGAAGATGTATATGGAACTAGAAAATCTGATGTCTTGTGATTTGGAACAAACTTATGCGTCTTCCTCACTCCTATTATCAAATTTCGTTTCATATCCGCAAAATCTTTATTTTGCTTCTTTCTCATTTCTTCAATATTATTATGATTGTCAATTATCACTCTTGGAACATCAGCATATTTTTCTAATAGCTCTCTTCCAAGCACATAATTTTCAATATTATTTTCACAATATAAAGCCTTTGGCTTAAACATACTAATCACCCATAATATGTTATCCAAAAGCTTATATTTTAAACATTTATTCAAATAAATTAAGTATTTTTTCTTTTGACACTTTAACTTTTTCAGTATGCTCATTTTTAAGCATACAGTTATCGCAAAAATTTGCGACAACTATATTATCATCTTTTACTATAACCTTATTTAACCGCAAATTCTTTACTTTTCTCTACTATACTGCATATTAAGTCTACAACATTGTCGATTCCAATAGAATCGCTGTTTACGCAAATATCATAATTTGATGATGTCTCCCAGCCTCTTTCTGTATAGTATTCATAGTGATTTGCTCTTAGTTTATTTATTCTTGTAATCTCTTTTTCTGCATTTTTCTTATCTATATGATAAAATTTTGTTGCTCTTTTTACTTTATTTTCCATACTACTACTTACAAATATTTTCAAAACATTCTTTTTGTCTTTTAATATGAAGTCTGCACATCTTCCAACTATCACACAAGATTCCCTATCAGCTAAATCTTTTATTAAGTTTGATTCTTGTATAAATAGTTCGTCAGAGTTATTCAGACCAGCATAATAGCCATTATTGAAATTGTCAAAAACAGTCCTTTTTTGTTCATTGTCTTTTATATATTCTTTTGACAATCCTGTTTCTTCTGACATTTTTTCTATTATGTTTTTATCATATAGTTTAATACCTAATTTTTCTGCAACTAATTTTCCAATATATCTTCCGCCAGAACCATATTCTCTTGCAATTGTAATTACAATTCCATTATCTGCTACTGCAGTTTCTGGTATTTCTTTTCTTTCTGCTTTTTCTGTTTCTACTCCATCAGCTTTCATGCTTCTTGTTTCTTTTTTTATTAGAAGTATAACAGCCAATACAAATGCTAATCCATCAGCTACCGGTCCAGCACTTAATACACCCATTATCCCATAGATTCCACTCAATATTATCATAGCAGGAATTAATATAACAATTTGTCTTGAAAGTGATAATATAGCACTCTTTGTGCTTTTTCCGATTGCTTGAAAGAATATTCCTGATGGAATTTGAACACCATTACAGATGCAAAGTAATAAATATGTTCTAAATGCTAAACATGCAAATTCCATATATTTTGCGTCACCACTACCAAATATTAAGATTAATTTGTCTGGTATTGTTTGGAATAATATAAATGCAATTGCACTTATTACTAAACTTGATCCTAAAACAATTTTTAAAGTTTTCTTTACTCTGTCATATTTCTTAGCACCATAATTATATCCAATTATAGGTTGACTTCCTGCAGCAATACCAATTATTATGCTATTTAATATTTGATTTATCTTCATTACAATTCCTAAAACTGTAATTGGAATTTCTGCTCCGTATTTGCTATTTGCTCCATATTTTCCAAGTAGGTTATTTTCCGCAGTCATAACACATACAATGCTCATTTGAGTTATAAAGCTACTTATTCCAAGCATTGATACTTTTCTACATACTCCAGCTTTTAATTTAAAGCTTTCTTCTTGATAATTTTATAGATTTAAATTTTTTAATGTATGCAACATTTAAAACAAATGTAAGTACTTGGCTAATTACAGTAGCAATAGCTGCACCAGCTACTCCCATGTCGAATTTAAATATGAATATTGGATCTAATATTGTATTTAAAATTGCGCCTGCTACCATGCTCATCATAGCAAATTTAGGATTTCCATCTGCTCTAATAATTGAATCCAAAGTAGTTCCAATCATAGAGAATGGAAGACCAATTGCAATAATTTTACCATAAATCATTGCGAATTCTCTTAATTTTTCAGTACAGCCAAATATTGTTAAAAATTGTGATAAAAAGATTAATGTGATTATACAGAAAAATATTGATACAATTGCAGATAATAATATTCCGTTGCCAATTCCTGTTTTCTGCTTTTTTTTCTTCTTTTCTCCAAGTTTTAAGCTTAAATATGCTGATGCACCATCTCCAAACATTAAAGAAAATGCTAAGCCTATCATTACTAGTGGGAATACTACATTTGTAGCACCATTTCCTAGCGGTCCTACTCCTTGTCCAATGAATATTTGGTCTACTATGTTATATAATGAGTTTACCAACATTGAAACAATGCAAGGAATAGAAAATTTTAATATTAATTTACCTATTTTTTTCTTTTCCAAGTATATTTTCTTGCTCCATTTTTTCTTTCATTCCTCCCCCTTTTTGATAAAAAGACATAAATATCAGGTTGGAGAGGAACACCAAATTCTTCTCACAACCCTTACTCTCTTTTTTGTTAGCTTGCCTATTATACCACTTAGAAAGAAAAAAAAAGTCAATTAAAATTTTTAATTATTTTACAGATTTTTTCAAAAAATTTTCACCGAAGAAAATGCTAGTTGCAAATATTTAATTCTTTTCAAACAATTATGCATTTATTATTCAACTACCTTTACTCCCAATAAAGATATTAAATCTATTGCTTGCATTTGGTTTATTTTTGCACCTTTTATATCTTCAAGTGAAACTGCAATTTGATCTATATTACTATTTGATAAGTCAATTCCATTTAAGCTTGTTTTAAAAAATTGTGTTCCTCTTAGGTCCGCTTCTTTAAAGTTTATACTTTACTTTATTTTCCTGCAAACTTCCGCTTCTGATTGATGTATTATTAAAAATTATTCCTCTTAAATTGCTCAGTGATATATTGGCATAGCTCATGTTCGAATCTATAAATCCTATATCAAATAAAACATTTTCTATAAAGTTACATCCTGTTAACTTACAATTATTAAATTCACATCTTATGAAGCTACAATTGTCAAATGTAGTGTTTGAAAAATTACAGTTTGTAAATTCTACATCTGTTAAAAATGTTTTCTCGAACCTACTATTTATTATAGAGGCATTATTAAACACTGCCTTATTGCATGTAACATCAAATACTTCTAAATTGTTATTTGAATAATCTTTTACTTTAACATTTTCTAATTCATCATTTTCCATTAATTCGTTTTGTAAATCTTCAATAGTTCTTAAATTATCAGACAACATCTTTTGAGGTTTTAATATATTCATTTTTGCTATCTATCTCTCCATTTCTGCTTTCACAGCCTCTTTTAGGAGTTCTCCTATATATTGTGGCCTTGGATTTATTTCAATGTGTAAATTTTCAACAATCTTTATGTCTCTTACTTGTCTCTTGTACATACTTTTTCTAGTTCTTCTGCTGTTAACTCTCTACACTTTCCTTCTATTAAATCACTTGGTAGTTGTAAGCCTCCCATTGAGATTCTGTGCAATCTTACTACTTTTGCTCCAAAGCATCCAAACATTCTTTTAATTTGATGATATTTTCCTTCTGTTATTGTTATTAATGCTGTATTTTTATTTTCTACTACAATCGTTGCAGGGCAACATACATGATCTTTTAGAACGATTCCTTGTTTAAATTTTTCTTTCATCTCTTCTGTTATGTCTATATCTATTTGTACTCTGTATGTTTTTTCTATATGTTTTCTTGGAGCTAATATGTTATGGGCAAACTCGCCATCATCTGTTATAATCATCATTCCAGTTGTGTCTTTGTCTAATCTTCCTGCTGGAAACAAACCTTTTCTTATATATTGCTCTGGTACTAAATCTAATACGGTTTTTGCCGTTTTATCTTCTGTTGTCGATATATACCCCTGTGGCTTGTTTAATACTAGATATATGTTTTTCTTCATATCTAATTTATTTCCATCTATATATATTGCATCTTGTTGTTCATTCACTTTCTGTTCCGGTCTTTTTTACAATCTCATCATTTACTCTTATCTTCTTTTTTGTGATATGAGCTTTTTGACATCTTTTCTAGAATAATTTGTCTGTGAAGATATTATTTTGTCTATTCTTTCCACATTAGTCTCCTTGATAAATCTATTATTTCTTTTCTTTGTTACGCTTGTCTTGAATTATTTCCATTTCTTTTTCTGTGATTAATTTTACATTGTTTTCTTTTGCCCATGCCACGCATCCTTTTAGTACTGTACTTAAAAATACTCTTGGTACTTTTACAAGTTTTTTGCACACGCTTCATCAGTAAATTTAACATCTGGGTCTATTCTTGATGCTGCATATTTTACTGTATCTAAACTGATTCCTTTGCTTGCAGGAATTGGTTCAGCAATTGGTCTTTTAAATTTTGTATACCAAAAGTTCTTATTGTCACGGTAGCCATAGTCAACTGGGACACTTGGAAAGTTCAAGCATTAACGCCATTTATTATAGCATCGTAATACTTTGGTTTCATAAGAATACAATCTATTTTTAATATAAAATGAGCACCAAATTTACTTGTGATTCCGTTAAATTGATGGTATGGTGGAAGGTATTCTTCTTGAACTTTATCGTCTTGAGCATTGTCTAATTCTCTTACCCAAGTACATTCAAATACTTGAAAAGCTTCTTGTACAATCTTTGGAAATTCTTCTTCAGAATTTTCTCTTGCTTTTTCCATCTACAAGTGTAAATATTGTATCTTTCATTTTTTCATCAGTTGTTTCTCCTGGATATCCTAATCTAACCGCTTCTTTAAAATATTTTCTATTATCTGTTATAAAATTTATTGAACACTTGCCTGTTCTTAATATGTTTTTAGCAGTGTTCGAACTGTTTCTACAGCAAAGAACCATTGCATAATAGTCTTTTCCTGCAATGTAATAAGGAAAGCAAAGTGAATATGAACCCAAATTTGTCTTTCCACTTTCACTTAATGTTCCAATTTCTGTGGTTGGCATTGGAAAGAAACTTGAAGTTTGATAAAAATTATCAACTATTCTTAAGTCCTTAAATCCATTTAAATTTTCAATCTTATTATTTTTTTCATCCATAATAAAATTCCCTCTTTCATCATTCGAATTTTTATAACCCTATATTATCAAATATTTAAATATTTTTCAATATTTGTAGTATAATGTTGCCTATTCTTTTAAATAGAATTTACTTTTTATTGACTATTCTTTTATACATACTGCTTTACGATAGACTAATCGCCCAATAGGGACGCCCCTTTTGGGGCGAAAAGGAAGCACTCTTTTTCATGTGATATAATTACTCCTATTGCCTGTAAATACGAATATGATTGTTGAACCTACAAATTTCATTCCTCTTTTTTGTAGGTCTTTTGAGATAGCATCAGAAAGTGGAGATGTTGTCTTATCTATTTCATAGTATGTTTTTTCCTCTGTAAAAGTCTTTAAGTAATTGTCGAATGAGCCAAATTCTTTTTGAATGTCCTTAAATATTTTAGAATTGTTTATGCTTGCTTTTATCTTTAGCTTATTTCTGATTATGTCTTTGTTTTGTTGAAGTTCTAGAACCTTTTCATCATGATATTTGCATACTTTATCTATATTAAAGTTATCATATGCCATCTCAAAAGCTTGTCTTTTATTTAGTACACACTCCCAAGAAAGCCCAGCCTGAAAAGATTCTAATATAAGCATCTCGTATAAATATTTTTCATCAAAGTTTGGTCTACACCATTCCTCATCATGATATTTTATGTATAGTGGATTCTTCATATTGCACCACTTACATCTTTTTCTATTATCCATGTAAACTCCTATCTATAAAGTATATATTATTGTTTTATTGTTGTTATATGTTTAGATTTCCTTCACACTTTTATAATGCTGTCCCTTTTGTAGGAATAATAAACTTACTCATATCTAAACCTTCTAGTTCTAACAATTTTATCTTATTTTTTATTCCTCCACCATATCCGGTAAGGGATCCATTTGTAGCAACTACTCTATGGCATGGGATAATAATGCAAATTGGATTTGCTCCAACAGCTCCTCCTACAGCCTGTGCAGACATTCTTGTTATCCTTAGTTCCTTAGCTATTTCTTTTTGCAATGTCATTATAAGTTATCGTTTTTCCATATTCAATCTTGTTCATTATATTGTTTACTCTATCTCTAAAAGGAGTGCTATTATTTACTTTGTATTTTGGAATAAAAGTTGGTTTTTTTTCCAGAAAAATATACATCTAGCCATTTTATTATTTCATCAAATATTGGTAATTTTTTCTCTTCACAATCAATTATGTGTTTAGATACATCTCTTGAACCTTCAAAACCATAAGCCTGTTAAATATTCTCCATCACTATTCATAAGCATATTAGAAAAACCTTCTGGCGTTTCATATTTCCATTTATACATTGCTTTCATTTTTCCTTTCTGTATATTCTAAACATTTCTCTTCTAGTAACTTAAAATTACAGCATCTTTCTCTTATGTTTTTTGGTAACCTTCCTTTATTATATAAAATATATAATTTATATGATTTATCTTTTACTTGAATATAATTTGCATTTAGCCAAGCTAGTTGCTCTTTTAATAGTTTTTGATATTTTTCTTCATTTAAAGTTAATGTTGCCTGATTTAAATCAATTAGAGAATAATAACTATCTATTACCGGAATCATGTTATTAAAATTAACAGCTCCTAAATCTCCATTTTTTATCTTTAGAAAATCAATTGTATTCTTCATTTTCTTATGTTTTGGCTTTGGACTAGATAGTGGTGCAAAATACTCACAATCCTCTATCCTGAATAGAATTCCTACAAAAGGTCTAAGTTCTTTTTCATTCATATTATAGGCAACCTTTGTATCGAACTTTCTTAAATAATCGCAGTAATTTGAGTCAACTCTTACGATTAGTAAATTTTTTATCATACAATCATCTCCTTCATCGTATTTCAAATTATATCATATACGTACATATGTTTGCAAGTATTTTTCTAAAATTCACAAAAAAAGATTAGAGTTTTCAGATATATTACCAAGGGTAACATATTGGTTGCTCTAATCTTTTTTTTAAGTTCCAATTTAATGGCTGGATTCACCGCTTTTTTAAGTTCCAATTTAATGGCTGGATTCACCGCTTTTTTAAGTTCCAATTTAATGGCTGGATTCACCAACTTTTTATGAGAAATTAATCTCATTGGACATTGTTTTAAAACTTTGCCCCAATTCTATATATTATTATAATATATAATCTTATTATATTCAAGCTTTTTTTTCCGTTTATTCTAATATTTCTATAACTTATATTTACTTGATGTTTCAGTCATTATAATAATTTTTTGATTTTCATTACTTACATATACATTCTTCTATTTGTTCTTTTGTTATTGGTCCTTCTCTCAATATTTTAATTTCATCTGAACTACAATCTACAATAGTACTACTTTTAGAAAAAACAACTCTTCCTTCCATCATTCCATCTAAAAGCGGACAGCTCTTCTCTATTTCATCTAAATTTTCACATGTAGGTTCTCCGCTCTGGTTAGCACTAGTCATAAATAATGGACAACCAAGTTTTTGAATTAATTCTTCTAGTGCTTTTGATGTTGCCATTCTAATTGCTATTGTTTCTTTTCCATTTGTCACATAACTTGGAAGTTCCTTATTTTTTCTTTAAAACTAATGTGATTGGTCCTGGCATAAATGCCTTAATTAATTTTTTCTTCTCTTTCATTCACAATGGCTATACTTTTTATTTGTTCTATGTTTGCACACATTACTGGAAATGACTTGCTAATTGGTCGATTTTTTACTTTTATTAAATTATCATGCGCTATTTTCGAACTCATTCTAGCACAAGCTCCAAATACTGTATCTGTTGGAACACTAATTACTCCATCATTTTTTAGTATTTCCACTAATTTTTCTATTTCATTCTGTTTATATCTTTTTATCACCTTCGTTACCTCTTTCATTTCTGTATTATTACATTATTTTTTGCATTTCTTTTATCTTTTAAATATCCTGCTTACCATCATTGGTAATATCTCCATTTCCACTCACAGGGATTGTATCTCCTAAGTAAGTTGGTTCTGGTTTAAATATGCACTTTATAAAATCTTTATCTCTTGCCAATATTTCTCTTAATTCTCTATAAGTTGCACCTACATATTTTCTTGGATCTGCACCTACTCCATAAGCTTCCATTCCTAGCTGGTTTGCAATATATAGTGCTCTATACAAATGGTATTCTTGAGTAACTATTACTACTTTATTTGCTTTTAAAAATATCTCTAGCTCTGTATATGCTTTCATAAGTAGAAAATCCAGCATGATCCATAAAAATATTTTCTGATGGTATACCTTTCTCAATTGCATATTTTTTCATTATATTTACTTCATCATATTCTTCTCTACCATGGTCTCCACTCATTATTATTTTATCAGATACATTAGCTTGATATAATTTTATACCTTCTAATAGTCTATCTTCTAACATAGAGCTTGGCTTGTTTCCCCATACTCCAGCTCCTAGGATAATTATACAGTCTACATCAGATAATCCAGCATAGTCTATTTCATCAATAATTTGATTTTTGGTAGACATTTTCACATATAGGTTTATTCCTAATATTGCTATTAATATAATAGCTATAATTATTATTCCACACATTAACACTTTTTTCATTTATTCCTCTCCATCATAAATTATTAGTAATTACCTCTTTTATACCACAAAAGCAGATAATTATCAACTAATTATCTGCTCTATATTTGCTAATTATTGTAATTTTTTCTTACTTCAGTGCTGTACTATTGTTATAACAAGAGTGCTATATATGAACAATACATCTTGATTTTTGAATTCAATAAACTGGCTTAATAATTTGGGCGATATGTATCTTGTATCTACCACCGTTATTTTACTATATCCTGTTGCCAATAATGGAATCAAGCTACTTCCATACGAATCTCTAAATACAATAAGTTCTTTTGTTCCCTCATATTCTGGATTTTCTATTGTTAATATAGGTGTTGCTCCTGATAGGTATATATCGTATTTATCATGACTATTTATTTTATTTAAATTGTAAATGCTTGAATATTCCTCTGTAGCATAATCATACACTTTGCAATTCTTTAAAGTATCGTTTATTAGTACTTTTATTTCATCACTCTCGTCACTTATTGGAAGTTGTCCGCTGTAAGCTCCTTTAAAGTCAGTTATTTTTACAGTTTCATAATTATCGGATATATTTGCATTCATCGTGTTTGCTATTTTTTCTGCAATTTTCAATATGTTTTCTTGTTTCCAGTGTGTATCTGTTTTGTAATAGTCTGATAGCTCAAGCATATCACTTATTTTTATATATTCAGCAAATGTTAATTTTTCCTTTAACATATTTTCCATTTTATTATAATCTAATTTTAGATTACCTTCATTTACAAAATAGTTCTTATCTGGCACCATTGTAAAATATATATTATTATTTTCTGATAAATATTGGTCATTTATTTGTTTAACTTTATTTGCGAGATTTTCAATAGATTTTTCATTTAATGGATATTCCTGATTTATTATATACCCATTATATTCATATAAATTGTTATAATCTTTTTTTCTAAAAATATTTAATTCAGTTTCAACCTTCAATTTTCTTAAAGAATCTCTGGCAATAAATTGGTCTGTTGTGTATTTATCAATTTTTTCGAAGAATGTTCCATTAAATAATTTTGATAATGAGAAGCTTGGAAATTGCTCTAATCTTCTTCTTTCGGCTATTGAAATGGTTCCATCTTTTTTTATTATGTTTATTATCATAGTTACAACTAAGACACTTACAAATATTATTGTAATAACTATGTTTTTTACTTTATCACTCATTTTTATTGCTTCCTTTCTTAAATTGGAAAAGAATTAAATTTTGGCAAGAAAAATAAGTTTCAAAGGCAAGGGCGCATACTTGCTGTATGTAACCGCGTTTAAAATGACATTTGACGTAGCCAAAATTATAATTATTTTTCAATTTGCTACCTCCTTAAAATCTAAAATAAAGAAATGGATTATACGAATTGTCTACCAAATATGATGTTACAATTATAAGAATTCCCACCATAACAATAGGTTCTAACACATTAATAATTTTACTCATAACCGTATTCTTTTTTAGTTTTTCCGCTATATTTTTCATAAGAGGCGTTGCTCCAATTATTGCAATTATCAGTGTTACAAGATAGCTCTTCAAATAATACCTGGTATAATCGTCTATCATACCTATTGAATTTGCACCAAATAGTCCTGCAATATTAGAAAAAGCTTCTTTCATCGTGCCCGCATTAAATATTATAAAGCTTATCATTACTATAAAAAGTACATATAATTTTTTGAAAATGTTTGGAAGTTTTTCTATATATTTTCCAAGCCATAATTTTTCTATTATCAACAATATTCCAAACATTAATCCCCATATTACAAAGTTCCAACTTGCTCCATGCCAAATACCAGTAAGAAGCCATACTATAATAAGATTTCTTACAAGTATTAATTTTCCTTTTCTACTTCCTCCTAGTGGAATATAAACATAATCTCTAAACCACGAACCTAGTGAAATATGCCATCTTCTCCAGAATTCTGTTATGCTCTTTGATATGTATGGGTAGTTAAAGTTTTCTAAGAAGTGGAAACCAAATATTCTTCCCAGTCCTATTGCCATATCTGAATAAGCTGAAAAATCAAAATATATTTGTAACATATACGAGATTGCAAATAGCCAATATAACACTACACTCTTTTCATCAGTTGCTGAAAATTTGTTACAAAATTCACCTAACATATTTGCGATAAGTACTTTTTTTTTTGCAAGTCCTATAACAAATCTTCTAGTTCCATATGCAAAATTTTCAAAGCTATATTTTCTGTTAGAAAGCTCGTCCTCAATCGTTTCATATCTTACAATTGGTCCTGCAATTAACTGCGGAAATAATGATACATAAGTAGCTAGATTTATAAGATTTTTTTGAGCCTTTACCGTTCCTCTAAATACATCAACTTCGTAACTTATAATTTGAAAAGTATAAAATGAGATTCCTATTGGTAATGCCAGCTGTAATAAATCAATTTTTGCTCACAAAGATATTATTAATATTTGCAATTAAAAAATCTGTGTATTTAAAAAATACTAGCAAGCCTATATGAATTGCAAGAGTGACCGCCAAAATGCTTTTCTTTTTGTATTTATCTATTAAAATGGCTCCTACATAAGCAATCAAAATTTCAGCTAAAATCAAGAAAATATACTTTGGTTCACCATAAAAATAAAATGCCATAGAAGCAATAAATAACACAAAATTTTTCGCCTTCTTTGGCACAATAAAATACACAATCAATACAATTGGTAAAAAATAATATAAAAAGCTAATACTTGTAAAAAGCATAGTTCCTCCTTTCGCCCAATAGGAACGCCCCTCTTTGGGCGAAAACCTGTTAATTATTTTTTTTTTTTAAAAAAATTTCGCCCAAAAAGGGGCGTCCCTATTGGGCGAAATTTTTACATTACTGCTGGCATTTCTGGTGGTAGTTCTATATCTCCATCATTCGACGTCTTTTCTAGTTCTTTTCCTATATTATTATTTACATATTCTTTAAATGCTTCATATACTGGTTTTGCCCAATCTTCGTCTGACATTACCATAAATATTGTATTTCCACTGTTTGTTATATATAAGTTGCTAGCTGAAACACAAATCCATTTTGCCATATCAATATTATCTAGCATTTCTTGTTTCATCTTTTCCACATTAGCACCAGCTTTTACTTTTACTGCAACTGCTGAATATGCTTGTGAAGACATTAATGGTTCAGATACAACAAGTGTTTCTACATTTTCGTTTGATTGCAAACCTGTATAATCTTTTACAGCTAAGGCATCACTTACATCAATTTTAGCTGTTTCCAATTCAGGCAATTCATCTCCTAATTTATTATAAATAGACTTAAACATTGCCTTCATTTGAGAAGCTGTTTCTATTGTACTACTTTCTCCTTTTGATTTTTGATTGTTTCCTACAACTACTCCTATTATAATTGCAAGAACTAAGATTACTGCAATAACTATTGCGATAATTGTTTGTTTTTTCATAACTAAAAAATTCCTTTCTTTTGGTAAACTTCGGCTCCTTTATTTTGACAAATAATTATATAAAATCTCAAAAGCCTTCTGGTATAAGAAATAAGGTTTCATTGTTTCTGACATTTATGCTATATCTATATAAAGGCTTAATTAAAGTCAAACTTTACCGAATTTTCCCCTATATTTTTTTACTGATTATACTCTACCATATCTAGCTATATAAAGTAAATAGTTTTTTCAAAAATAAAGTTGCCAAATAGTACCAACACCTTTGACAACTTATTTTACTTAAAATTTCAATTTTATACTGAGCAAATCCTAAAATTTTAGTCTCTACACTATAATTTTCCTTTAAATTTTATTGATTTTTAGATTACCTTTTATTTATCTATCTTTTAAATAATGTTATAGGCCTTTAGCATTTTTTCTATATCTGTTCCCTCTATCTTTTTTAGAAGTTCTTTCAATGCCATTCTTTGTGGTAAATTCATATCCATATCTGTTGCTTTCTTGCCATCTCTAAGTTTTACAGTTGCATTCAATAAATCTCTTATGTCATACACACTGCCCCATACTTCTGGTACTCCTCTATCTACATTTAACAATGTGTAAACGGCTTCCATTGCTGTACGTATAGAATATTCTGTTGTAAATATTGTATCTCTTTTGGTTTCTGCAAATTGTCCTAAGAATGCAAAATTTACACTTCCTTTTGGTACAACAAGCGGTCTATCTCCATCTTTTCTTGGCATAAAGAATGCAGTTATATATGGCATCATGCATGGAATTGTATTTGCACTTTTTTCTGCCATATCTTCTATTTGATTTTCTGGTACACCAATATGGTATAGCCATTCCATACAAATTTCTTTTCCTGTACATTCTCTCATTGGCTTTTTAACAAAGTTTCCTGGCTTATCTGTAAATAATCCGTAAATCCAACCAACTAATTGGTCTTTTGGTTGACTTCTAAATTGTGGTTGACGGTTAAATGTCCAGCTTAATAACCAGTTAGAATCTTTACATGTTACTATTCCTCCAGTTACAACCTTTCCGCTAAATGGATCTCTCTTACATATTTTTTTCTACATAAGGTGGAATTCTTCCATCTAAAGTAGTAACTGTTGCGCTCATCCAATTTGTTTGTTCTGGGTCTGAGCAGAATTTATCTGGGTGACCAAATTCATCACATTGGTCAGCTATTTTTCTCCACATATCCCATCCACCACCTGGTTTTATTTCTGGGTCAAATGGAGCTGGCGTGTTTTGGCTTCCAAGTCTTGCATTTTCAACACATCCACCATTTGTAATAAATACTAAATCATTTTCCGTTAAATCTATAGAATTTTGATTTCCCTCTGTAGTATATATTATTCTTTTTGCCACTTTCTTATATTCTTGAATGTCGAATTCAACATTTTCAACTTTTGTGTTGTAATGGAATTGAACTCCGAATCCTTCCAAATACTTAATCATTGGCAATATCATAGATTCATATTGATTATATTTTGTAAATCTTAAAGCCGTAAAATCTGGTAATCCTCCAATATGATGTATATATCTTTGTATATATAACTTCATTTCCAATGCACTGTGCCAATTCTCAAAGGCAAACATGGTACGCCAATATAACCAGAAATTTGAGTTTAACACTTCATCATCAAAGAAATCAGTAATCTTTTTATCGTATAATTCTTCATTTGGAGTAAAGAACAATTTTAATATTTCCATTGCACCTTTATCAGACAAGCCAAATTTCTTATCTGTATGTGCATCTTCACCTCTATTTACAGTTGCTCTCATTAAAGAATAATTTGGATCTTTCTTATTAAGCCAATAATACTCATCTAAAACGCTTACACCTTCTGTTTCTATTGACGGAATTGAACGGAATAAGTCCCACATACATTCAAAATGGTTATCCATCTCTCTTCCACCACGCATAACATATCCTAGATTGTCATACTTATATCCATCACATGCTCCTCCAGGAATCGGGTCCTTTTCAAGAATGTGAACTTTTTCGCCTTTCATCTGTCCATCACGAACTAGAAAACAAGCTGCAGCAAGAGCGCCGAGTCCAGAGCCTATAATATATGCTGATTTATTATCAACGCCTTCTGGTTTAACAGGTCTTGCAAAAGCTTCATAATTTCCACTACTATAATACATAAATTTTACCTCCTTAGTTTTAATAAATTTATTATAAAAATAAAAATTTGTAATTTTCAATAACCAGTTTTTTCATAATGTCAAAAAATTTTACAAATTCATATAATTGTCAAAAAATTTATTAAATAATCAGTAAATATTTTATCTATCATTTCTTAAATTATACAAAGCTTTTTTAAAACTTCCATCTAAAATTTTACTTAACTTTTCTATTATTTCTTTTGGACTTTCCTTCATGCCTTCTTCTATCCAATTTTGAATTATTCCTACAAATGAATATCTATAAAATGTAGCTATAAAAGCCTTATCTTCGTCTTGTACCTTTATGTTTTCTTTTTCCGCTTCTTCATCGATTACATTTTTCAATAGTTTATCAGTCTGTTCATATATAAATTTGTTTACATACTTTCTACTGATTGAGTTATACGTATTTTTTACAAAATCCCTATTATCTAGCACATAATTAAAGATGCTAAGAAATCCCTCTTGCCATTTTTCATATGTATCCTTATCGTGAATAATTGGTTTAATAACCTCATTAGTATAAATCCACTCTATCAAATCATACACATCAACAAAATGATAATAAAAAGTTTGTCTCTTTACTCCACAGTCATCTGTTATATCTTTAATAGATATTTTAGTTAATTCCTTTTGAGACAGTAACTTCTTTAAAGATGTGGCTAATGCTCTTTTCGTAATTTCCGACATACTGTACCTCTTATTCTATAAAATCTAATATATCTTTATATACAAGATTGCTTTCTTTTTTCATTTAATATTTCATGTCTCATTCCATCATATAGTTTATTCTGTATATTGTTATAGCCTAGAATTTTTAAAAAATCTTGGCTTTCTAGCCATTTCTCTTTATTCATTATAACAGGATCGTTGCTTCCAGCTATGAACAATATTGGTAAATTTTTATTATTTAACTTCCATCCATTTTTGTCGTAAATATCTATCATCAAACAAAATAAGTTTTGAAACCCATTTGCTGTAAATATAAATCCGCATAATTCATCTTTATCATATTTATTTACAGCGTCTTCATTATCACAAATCCATGAATTTTCAGATTTTTCTTTCTTAGAACTATAGCTTCCAAAAGCAAGCTTTTGTATGAATTTACTCCTGTATTTTTCTCCTTTTAACTTTTCTACAAGTTTTGCAACATTAAAACCTACCTTCGCATATTTATTTCTACTTGGCGAACCACAAACAATTAATTTATCTATATGGTCATCATATTTTTTTATATATTTTCTAACTACCATTGAACCCATACTATGTCCAAATAATATAACAGGTTTATTAGGATATTGTTCCTTCATTAGTTTTGTTATTTGATGTAAATCTTCTACTATATACTCAGCACTATTATCATAAAAATATCCCAAATCATCATTGCTTTTTTACACTTTTGCCATGTCCTCTATGGTCGTTTATAACCGTAACATATCCATTCTGTGTTAAATATTCCATGAACTTATAATAACGTTCTTTATGTTCTGCCATGCCATGTGATATTTGAAAAATTCCTTTTATTTCATTTTCGGGTTCAAACACTGTTATATCTAGCTCTAAACCATCACACTCAGATTTTACAGTAAACATTTTCTTATTCACTTATCATTTCTCCTTTCAAACATTTAACAAAAAATTATATATTGTTTATATCATATTGTAACAAAAATTTAAAGCTCTATAATATATTTTTATTCTTTTTACAATGTGTTATTTTTTTGTAAATTTATTTTCCATTTACTTTCAGCCTTTATTTTGCTATAATATTAGTGATATTGACGAATTTAAGGAGGTATTATGTTTAAGTTACATTCCGATTATAAGCCTACTGGCGACCAGCCACAGGCAATTGAATATCTATCAAAAGGCATAGAAGAAGGTAAAAAATTTCAAACTCTTCTTGGAGTTACTGGTTCTGGAAAGACTTTTACTATGGCAAATATTATTCAGAAAGTTCAAAGGCCTACTTTAGTTTTAGTTCACAACAAAACATTGGCAGGTCAGCTTTATTCTGAATTTAAGGAGTTCTTTCCTGAAAATAATGTTGAATATTTCGTATCTTATTATGATTATTATCAGCCAGAAGCATACATTCCATCTTCTGATACCTATATCGAAAAGGATTCTTCTGTTAATGATGAGATTGATAAATTACGCCACTCTGCAACAGCTGCATTATTTGAAACAAGAGATGTTATTATAGTTGCCTCTGTTTCTTGTATTTACGGTTTAGGTGACCCTATTGATTACGAACATCTAACTGTTTCTCTTCGTCCTGGAATGAAGATTGAAAGGGATAGTATGTTAAAGAAATTAATAAACATGCAATACTCTAGAAATGAACTAGATTTCAAACGCGGTACTTTCAGGGCAAAAGGAGATATTGTTGAAATATTTCCTTCTGATTACGGTGAAAGTGCTGTTAGAGTTGAGTTTTGGGGTGATGAAGTTGAAAAAATATCGGAGATTAATCCTTTAACAGGAAAGGTTATCGCTTCAAGAAATCACATTATGATATTCCCTAATTCGCACTATGTTACTACTTCAGATAAAATGGAACGTGCTATTACAACTATTGAAGAAGAAATGAAGCAACAGGTTGAATATTTCAAGTCACAGGGTAAATTAATTGAAGCACAAAGAATTGAAGAAAGAACAAATTTTGACCTAGAAATGATGAAAGAAACTGGCTTCTGCCAAGGAATAGAAAACTATTCCAGACACATAAGTGGACGTGCTCCAGGCTCTGCCCCATACACTTTGTTTGACTATTTTCCAAAAGATTTCTTGCTTCTTGTAGATGAATCACACGCAACAATTCCTCAGGTTAGAGCTATGTACAACGGCGATAGAGCAAGAAAAGAATCCTTAGTAAAATATGGTTTTAGGCTACCTTCTGCATTTGATAACAGACCTTTGAAATTTGAAGAATTCGAACAAAGAATTAACCAAGTAGTATTCGTTAGTGCAACACCAGCCGAATACGAAATGAGTCATTCTAAGGACAATATTGTAGAACAAATCATTCGTCCAACTGGACTTCTAGACCCAGAAATTGAAGTAAAACCTGTTACAAATCAAATTGATGATTTAATTACACAAATTCACGATAGAATTGATAAGAACGAAAGAGTTTTGGTTACAACTTTAACTAAAAAAGATGGCTGAGGATTTAACCAGCTACCTATCTAGCCTAGACATTAAAGTTAGATATATGCACTCAGATATTAAGGCTTTGGAAAGAATGGACATAATCCGTTCTTTGAGACTTGGTGAATTCGATGTTTTAGTTGGTATAAATCTTCTTCGTGAAGGACTTGATATTCCTGAAGTTTCTCTTGTAGCAATTCTTGATGCAGATAAAGAAGGTTTTCTTCGTTCAGAACGTTCTTTAATTCAAACCATTGGACGTGCAGCAAGAAACACCGATGGAAAAGTTATAATGTACGCAGACGAACTTACAGACTCTATGGATAAAGCAATTACAGAAACAAATAGAAGAAGAAAAATTCAAATGGCATACAATGAAGAACATGGAATTGTTCCACAAACAATAAAGAAATCTGTAAGAGATACAATTCGTGCAAGCATTGTTGCCGAAGCATCTGAAAAATACGAACTATCATCAGAGGTATCTGTTGAAGATATTATAAATAAACTTACAGAAGAAATGCTTGCTCATGCTGAAAAAATGGAATTTGAAGAAGCAGCAAAATTAAGAGACCAAATAAAAGAATTAGAAACAATGCTAAAGTAAAATTTTTTATGATGTTTCTCTATCTGCCATTTAAGTATACACTTAAATTTTTTTGATTCAACTAACGAGCCACGGAATTTATTTTTCCATGGCTCGTTATTATTTTATCTTATTTTTATAATTTTACTTTAATATTTCTTTTCCTGGAATTCCAACAATCGTTGTATTTTTTTGCACATCTTTCAAAACAACTGAATTTGCGCCAATCTTTACGTTGTCTCCAATCTTTATTGGTCCAAGTATTTTAGCTCCACAACCAACAAGAACATTATCTCCTAAATCAGGGTGTCTTTTTTTTCTTGTCTTTTCCTGTTCCCCCAAGAGTAACTCCATGGTAGATTGTACAATCATTTCCTATTGTTGCAGTCTCTCCTATAACAATTCCCATTCCATGATCTATAAACAATCTTCTTCCAATTTTAGCACCTGGATGAATTTCTATTCCTGTAAAAAATCTAGCTATTTGAGAAATTAGCCTTGCTAAAAAGAATAAATGACATTTGTAAAACCAGTGTGCAATTCTATGAAACACAAGAGAATGAAAGCCTTGATACATAAGTATTACATACAGAATATTATTTGCAGCAGGATCTTTTTTCCTTAATATTATTTGCATCTTCATATAGTTCTAAACAAGCCTTAATAAAGCTTTTCAAAAAGTTTGTTATTATCTTCAAGCAATTTATTGCAGTATTTTTTTATAAAATTACATATTTTATTTATTGAGTTCATAATAATCACCCAATATATTATATGAATTTCTCGTTCAAAGGTTTCATTAAATATAGGTTTTATAAATTATAAGAAGAACAGTGCAAATCTCCAAGCCACTTTTGAGCAGCCTAATTTTGCATCAATCCCTCTTATATCTTTATAAAATTTTTATTGAAAATCTACTATGTTTATCCAGTTATTCAAGAATTCTTGTTCTTCTGGCTTGTTATATGTTTTTCTAACTGCTGCAACTATTGGAATCCATCTCTGAATTTCTTTTTTATCAGTTCCAGTTTTTTTTGCAGTATAGTTCAACATATTTTTCTGCCAATTCAGATTTTTGCTCTGTTGTGAATAGTAAGAAAGTATTTGCTACATCTCCTGATGCATTTCCTATTGTTGCATGTGACCAATCTATTATAGAATAATCTCCATTTTCTTTTACAATTATGTTGCTTGGAACGAAGTCCCCATGACATAACTTGTCATGATTTTTCATTCCTTCTAGTCTTTGAAGTAATTCATACTTTGCATTCTCATCTATGTTTTGAGCCTCTGTCAATTTTCTTTTGTACTTATCTTTTGTTCTGTTTAATAGTGGAACTCTTTTAGATAGTACTTCCATCTGAACATTTACAAAAAATTCTAAATATTCTTCCTCTTTTTCAGGATATTCTTTCATTAGAACATCTAGTGGAGTACCTTCTACATATTCAGTAACCAAAGCCCATCTATCTTGAATCTTACTTACTTCTAGTAATCTAGATATTTTCAAATCTGTGTTTTCTTCCACTCTTGACTGAATTAACGCTTCATTTAGAATGTTAGCCTTTGAGTAGTTTTCTACGAATAATTTTATTGTTTTGTCTCCGTCTCTGTAAACAGTTTTTGTTTTTCTTTCTGCTATTGGATTTATCAAATTAAATTCCATTATCTTTCACCTCCATAATATGTTTTTAAATAAATTTCTTTTATTTCGCTTATTAATGGGTATCTTGGGTTTGCTCCTGTACATTGGTCGTCAAATGCTTTTTCGCTCATCTCGTCTAATGTTGATAAGAAATCTTCTTCTGAAATTCCATAGTCTTTTATTGTTTTCTTGAAGCCGACTCTCTCTTTTAATTCGTCTATTTTATTTATCAATCTTTCTAGTTTTTCTTGGTCTGTGTTTCCACCTAAGTTTAAGCTATCTGCTATTTCTGCGTATCTTTTTAATGCGTGTGGATACTCGTATTGTGGAAATGTTCCCATTTTTGTTGGAACTTCTTCTGCATTAAATCTCATTACCTCATCTAATACTAAACCAACTGTAACTCCGTGTGCTAAATGGTGGTAAGCACCTAATTTATGTCCCATTGAATGGCATATTCCTAAGAAAGCATTTGCGAATGCCATACCAGCCATAGTTGCTGCGTTTGCCATTTTCTCTCTTGCCTCTGGATCGTTTGCACCATTTTCATAAGCTCTTGGCAAATATTCGAATATTGTCTTGATTGCTTCTATTGCAAGGCCGTCTGTAAATTCAGTTGCCATCATAGAAACATATGCTTCTATTGAATGAACTAAGGCATCAATTCCAGATGCAGATGTTAGTCCTTTTGGAGCATTCATCATCATGTCGGCGTCTACTATTGCCATCTTAGGAAGCAATTCATAGTCTGCAAGTGGATATTTTTGACCTGTTGTTTCGTCTGTTATTACCGCAAATGGCGTTACCTCTGAACCTGTTCCTGCTGATGTTGGAACTGCTATAAAGTAAGCTTTTTCGCCCATTTTAGGGAAGGTATAAACTCTTTTTCTAATATCCATGAATCTCATTGCCATGTCTAGGAAGTCTACTTCTGGATGCTCGTATAGAACCCACATTATTTTTTGCTGCATCCATTGCAGAACCACCACCTATTGCTATAATGCAATCTGGTTTGAAGGCATCTATCAATTTAGCACCTTCTTTTGCACAAGCAAGAGTTGGGTCTGGAGCAACATTGAAGAATGTTTCGTGAACAATTCCCATCTCATCTAATTTATCTGTTACAACTTTTGTATAACCATTTTCATATAGGAATGTATCTGTTACTATAAATACTCTCTTCTTATTCATTACGTTTTTAAGTTCTTCTAAGGCTACAGGCAAGCAACCTCTCTTCATATAAACCTTTTCAGGCGCTCTAAACCAAAGCATATTTTCTCTCCTTTCAGCTACTGTTTTTATATTTATTAAGTGTTTTATTCCTACATTTTCTGATACAGAATTTCCTCCCCATGTTCCACATCCAAGTGTTAACGATGGAGCAAGTTTAAAATTATACAAATCACCAATTCCACCTTGTGATGATGGTGTGTTTACTAAAACTCTACAAGTTTTCATTTTACTATAAAATTTTTCTATTTTTTCTTTTTCTGTAACAGTATTTACATATAAAGATGAGGTGTGTCCGAGTCCGCCATCTTCTATCAATCTATATGCCTTTTCAAGCGCATCGTCAAAACTGCTTGATTTATACATTGCAAGTACAGGAGACAATTTTTCGTGAGCAAATTCTTCAGATAAATCCACGCTTTCAACCTCTCCGATTAAAATTTTAGTATTTTCTGGAACACTTACTCCAGCAAGCTCTGCTATCTTGTGTGCCTTTTGACCAACTATTTTAGCATTCAAGGCTCCGTTTATAATTATAGTCTTACGAACCTTTTCCGTCTCTTCAGAATTCAATATGTAACATCCTCTTTTAACAAATTCGTCTTTTACCTTATCATAAATCTTGTCGCTTACTATTACAGATTGCTCAGAAGCACAAATCATTCCATTATCAAATGTTTTAGAATGTATAATAGAGTTTACTGCCAAAATTACATTAGCACTCTCGTCAATAACAGCAGGAGTATTTCCTGCACCAACGCCTAGAGCTGGCTTTCCACTAGAATAAGCAGACTTAACCATGCCAGGTCCACCAGTCGCAAGTATTATATCAGCAGATTGCATTAACATATTAGTAAGTTCAAGAGATGGAACATCAATCCATGCAATAATGTCTTCTGGAGCACCAGCTTTTACAGCTGCTTCCAAAACGGTTTTTGCAGCCTCTATAGTAGACTTTTTAGCTCTTGGGTGAGGGCTAATTATAATTCCATTTCTAGTTTTTAGTGCAATTAAAGTTTTAAAAATTGCCGTAGAAGTTGGGTTTGTTGTAGGAATAACAGCAGCTACAATGCCAACTGGCTCAGCTATCTTCTTAATTCCATAACTATCATCTTGATAAATTACTCCACAAGTTTTTTCATTTTTGTATTTATTATATATATATTCTGCCGCATAATGGTTCTTAATTACTTTATCTTCTACTATTCCCATTCCAGTCTCTTCTACTGCCATCTTAGCAAGTGGAATTCTTGCTTCATTCGCAGCAATAGCCGCAGCCTGAAATATTTTATCTACCTGCTCTTGTGAATATTTCGAAAATTCCTTTTGTGCATTCTTAACTCTCTCTAGTGTCTTTGCCAAAGTTTCAACGCTGTCAACACATTCGTATTCACTCATTAAAAATTCCTCCTTATGTTCTAAATTTATGCCTATCATATCAAAAAACTAATAGTTTTACAACTATTAGTTTACAATTTTTTTATAATTCTTCGCCCAAAAAAAGGCGTCCCTATTGGGCGATTTAGTCTATTGATGCATTGTATATTTTTACTATTGCATTGTTTAATGCTGTATCGAATTCTTCTTGTGTTTGATGTGCATTTAAGTCTTGTAATAACGCTCTTGAGAAGCTTGCTATCATTCTGTTATTTTTAGCAAGTAATTCACATGCCTCATCTATCTCGTATCCGCCAGATAAAGCAACAATTCTTACAACACAGTTGTAATCATATAAATCTAAGTAATGGTTTGCAACTGTTGGTATTGTAAATTTGAACATTATTTTGTCTGCTGGATTCCATTCTTTTAATTTTCTTATTATTTCGTCTTTTAATATTTTTTCGCAAAGTTCTTTTTTTTGCTCTGAATGTATGTCTACTTCTGGTTCGATTATTGGAACTAATCCACCGTCACATATTGTTTTTGCAAATTCGAATTGTTGATTTACAATATCTCTTATTCCTTCTTCGTTTGCTTCATATATTACCGATCTCATCTTTGTTCCAAATACATGCTTTTTGTTAGCTTCTTCTATTTCTTCCTTTAAGTTTGGAATTTCTTTCATTAATTTTACGCCATTCTTTTCTTCGGCTAATCCCTTATCAACTTTTAAGAAAGAAACTATTCCTTTTTCATCCCATAAATAATCTGCTGTAAATTTTCCATTTACTTCTGACATCATTGTTTTTTCGAAAAGAATTGTTCCTAAAATGTGCTCATTTGTGAACACTTTACTTGTCATAACTCTTTTTCTCATTGCATGGATTAGATTAAACATTTCCTCTTCTGAGCTATATTCACTTTCATCTATTCCATAATTTTTTTAGAGTCTTTGCACTGCTTCCACCACTTTGGTCAAGTGCTGCAATAAATCCTCTTCCATCTCTCATAATTTCATACATTTTCTCATTCATTTGTGTTACCTCCATATATATAGTTTTTATCATAATTAAAAATATATGCTTAAATCATACAATTTTCATTTAGATTATACTTATTTAAATAGAAAAAGTCAACAGTAATTGTAGAGTGATTTTCGGTATATTTATCAATTTTATAACTAAATAAACTTGCAAGGCTTCTTTTTTTACACATTTACTCAGTTTTCACTATAGCTTTATTTTCTAATCCTAATCAATATTGATATATTTCTTTTACAATAACATTATTTTTAAAAATTTTTCCATAGATAAATACCTCCTAAGTAGACTCTTATTTTGTCCACTTAAGAGGTAATATCAATTTATCCACCTAAAATTTTCCACATAGCGTATTACCTTCGCTATGCGTTGGCATAGCCTTCTTTTTGTTTTCCCTATGTCATAGAAGTTTTGAGGTCTTCTTTAGAACTCTTCGCCTCTATATCTCATGGTATCAAATATAAAGTAGGGCGAGAACCATCGCTGCTGTAGGTGAGGGTAGGATTGAGGCTGACACAGCAAGAAACTGGAATGAGAGAGCCACTGTTGTCATAGCCGCCTCCTCTGCTATCTCTGCCGGTGGTGTCGCTCGCTTCTTGGGTAAATTCATAGCAATTTCCAGCGAAATCATAGATATTATTTGCCTTCCAACTTTCACTAAAGCCTGTATTTTGCTTACTTTCATGTCCATCTGCGGTATTACCAACATGGTTTCCCCAATCAGTTGAATCCTTTATATCAAATCCAGAACCTCCAAGCCAATTACATGTTGCATCCCACTGCAATCCCCATATCATTCTGGTTTTTACTTTTGAACCACTAGCTAAGGTTGTACAATTTTTATATAATGTATACCAATTTACACCATTTCCACATGTTTGAGTAGCTCCTGTCTTCTCTCCATTTTCCGATAACTCATATCTTCCTATATAAAATCCTTTATACTTTTCTAAACTTGCAATCATTTCTTCATAATCACTTTTCATAGTCTCTGCCATATTTGCCAGACTACTAAATCCTGCTGTTGCATAATTTGCATAATCATATTGTTTTTCATCACTTCCAAGTACCAAATCTGGCTCTCTAGAATCTGTACTACTTGGATCTCCTGGTTTTACTCTTGTTTTTCCACTTATTATTTCTGAATTTGTATATTTTGTAGTTTTTACTCCTGTACTTCCTGCTAAAGCTACTCCTTCATCTACAGTTGTATATAAACTACTTGGTGTTTCTACTGGCACCCATACCCATTGGTTTCCTGCTAAATCTCTTCTTACATTTTCTTTTCCTTTGTCTAATTCCTTATCTGCTACATTATCAGAAATTACTAGTCCTTTTGCTTTAGTTCCACCAACATAGTAATAACCTTCTGGTATTGGCACTCCATCTATTTTTGTTACAGAACCTCCTCCTGTTGTGTCTCCAACTTTTGTATCTATCCAATCTGTTACTTCGTTGAAATGCTTCTCTTCATTTGTTTGTGCTCCTGCATATTGATTCTTAGCATCTTTTGACTTACTTATTACTCCATTATTGTTTAGCACTAAACTTATACTTACTCCTGCAAGTATTAACAAAACTACTATCGTTACAACCAAAGCAATAAGCGTAATTCCTTTTTCTTCTTTGTTAAAAATTTTTTCCATTGTTTTTCCCTCTTTCTTCTTTTTGTTTTTTTAACGCAAAAGACAGAAATATTATATTTCTATAATATTTTCATCTTATTTTTCATGCATAACCAAAGAACCCTGCTGTTTTTAGTAGAGTATTGTCATTTATTTTTCTTTTGCTAAAAGTATAGTGTGTGTGTCACAGTCCCAACGGTTTCAAGGTTTATTCTTTTCATTTTATTTTTCTCTATGCGTTTAATTTTAATATATGCTATCACAACAGTTTTACATTTTCAACTATTTTTTAGTATTTTATCTGTGTTTTTCAAAATTAAAGCAGACAAAATTTTGCGTTTATTTTGCCCACGTTAATTTTACACTAACTTTTTTCCATTCTTATTTTATCGTCTTTAATGCTTCACTTGTTTTTTTTCTTTATCAAATTTCTGATATATGAATGCTAAAATTGCAACTGCTATCACAATTATTGCATATAAAATAATTCCTAATTTCCAGTCTCCAACAGCTATATTTGCACCTGCCAAAGTTGATGATATTACTGATGGAAATCTTGCAAATGTTGATATTAGTATGAATCTTGATGGCTTTATTGGTAATAATCCTGCTATATATACTAATAGGTCCTTAGGTGTTCCCGGCAACAAGAATAGTATTAACATTATCATTTCTATTTTCTTTGGATTTTGGAAGAGTTTGCTGTTTTCTATTTTCTTTACTTTGTCTTCATTACTAAATTCATATACGAAATTTTTTCCTAATTTTCTAACTAGAAAAAAGATTGCTGTTGAGATAATTCCTGCAGATGCCATTATGAATGCTGTTCCCCACAATCCTCCATAACACATTCCTGCAAGTATTTCTATTGGCTCTCCTGGTATTATAAATAGAAAAATTTGTGCTACTTCTAGTCCAAATAATGAAAGTAGTCCTAGCATTCCTGAGCTTTCAACTTTTTGCTTGAACGCTATTTGTCCTTCCACTGTTGATAAGTTTTTCATTACTGGGAACAAATATATTGTTGTTCCAACACATATTGTAATCGCTATTATAAACATTACCAGTTTAAATATTTTTACTTTACTCATTTTTTTACTTTTCTCTTTTTCATATATTTCGGTACATTTTTTCCTCCGTCCCCGAATTGTTCCGAATTGTTCGAATCGTACCGAATGATTTATCTAACTAGGATGTTAATTGTTTTGTTTCTCATATCAGTTTCAAATCTTGCTCCAAAGATTTCTTCCAATGTGCTTGTTCCAACTGTCGGAGGAATTACATTGTTTTGCAAATCAACATTTTCACCTTCAACTTTGTATGTTTTACCCTTATAAGTTATTTCTGTAGGAATTCTATTGGGAGCATATTTTATTTCTACTCCATCCACTTCTTCGAAGCATTCTATCGGAATATCGTATTCCTCATATTCGTAGTTGTATAATATTGTTCTTTGAACTTGTTCATCCATCATTTCAGTACAGATTGGATTTCCATTTAAGTATGCTTTCAGTGCGAATTTTTTGTAGTATCTTTGTATTTCTTGGTTTGTTAATTTTTCTGTTTTTCCACTATCCACACAAAAAATTACATATTCACATTGTTCTCTTCTACAAATCGCTGCTTCGCTTTCTTTTAGTCCGAATGAATTTATTTGGTCACTAAATCCATCGGCCTGCATGTTTACTTTCCAACTGTAGTCATAATAATCTGGTGCTATATCTCTTAGTTTTATAAATTTATTTACTACATTTTCGATTCCCGCTAAGCCTGATGTTGTTGCATTTAAGCTATAATCTAGCATTCCTGTATCTGTGTATTTTTCTACTGGTTCGAATACTGTCTTCACATCATTGTCTGCTTTTTTCATAAGCAATTTTCAAACAATGATCAAAGTAGTCAAAATCATAGTTTCCGAAATCTTTTATTGCAATAAATGTTATTTTTTCTTTTTCCTTTTGATTGCAATGTTATTTTGCCGTTTCCTGATTTATCTACATTTTCATCGATAATTTTTGCATTTATTCCATAGATATCTTTTAAATTTGCAACTACATCTACGTTTACTCTGTCTTGTGTATTTTTCATATATCTTATATAAAGCCTTGTTCCAAATATTATTAAAAAAGAAACCACTATAATTAGAAAAATTGCAATTATCTTAAACAACTTTTTCAGCTTATCATTTGTCTGTTTTATTTTTTGCGTACTTTTTTGTGTTTCTTTTTTAAGCTTTAATACATCTACTCCACCAAATTGCTCTTTTTTTATTTTTTGCTCGTATCTTGCATTTGCCTTCTCTATTTCTTCCCAATCCTGTTCTCTCCCCATTTATTTCTCCTTCGTATTATTAAATTTTTATTGCGGTTGGTCTTCCATGTGGGCAGGTATATGGATTTTTCAAGCTTAATAAATCATTTATAAGATTATCTACTTCTGCTCTTGATAAATCCATGTGTGCTTTTACTGCAGCCTTACATGCCACAGTTGCAATAAATCTTTCCTCTACATCTTTTGTCTGTCCTCTTTCATTTGTAATCATTTCATCTAGCGTATCTAAGAATACTCTATTTTTGTTTACCTTATATTCTATGTTTGGAACTCCATTTATTTTTACACTATTTTCGCCAAAAAATTCTATGTCGAATCCAGTGTTTTTGAATAATTCTATATTTTCTTTGACAAATTCCATTTCTTTATGTGATAAGTCCACAATTTCTGGCATGAGCATCATTTGAACATTATTTTGCAAATTTTGTTTATAATTTTGTTTTATTCTTTCATATAAAACTCTTTCATGTGCAGCATGTTGGTCAATTAAAAATAAATCTTTTCCAATTTCCACAACAATATATGTTCTGAAAATTATTCCAATATATTTATAGTCTATTTTTCGTTTTTCATCTCTTTCAACTAGAGATTTACTTTCTGGTTGCAAATTTCTAGATTCTCTTGTTTCGTAATAGTTTTTCTGCTTTTCTTTATCATTTAACTCAGTTTCTTTTTGTTGCTTCCTCAGACTCATTTCCACTAAAATTCTGCAAATTTCCATCAGATGTAAAATTGTTTGCTTTACTATCTTTCTTATACTCCGCTCCAAATTGAGTATGGTCAGTTACAAAATTCAATTCATTTTGAATGTATGTTTCGTCATTTTTTATTTTTTCAGTATTTCCTAAAAAATCCTTGCTTAGAATTGCATCTTTGATAGCGTGATACAAAACTTTATAAATTTGATCTTCTTCTTTAAATCTTACTTGTAGTTTTGTTGGGTGCACATTTACATCATAGTACTCTGCTGGCATTTGTATATTTAAGATAAAAAATCCGTATTTTCCAATTCCTATAGAGCCTTTAAAAGCCTGGTCTGCACTATTTGTAAGTACTTTGTCCTGAATATTTCTTTCATTCAAAAATATAATCTGATTTTTTCTGTTATCGCTTGCAGTGAAGGTATTTCCAACGACTCCTGTTATATGAATATATCCCATCGTGTAGTCTACATTTACAAGATTTTGTTCAATGTCTTTTCCATAAAACAAATAAACAACATCTTCAATTTTTGAGCTTCCAGAACTTCTGAAGATTTGCTTTCCATCATTGATTAGTTTAACTGCAATTTCTGGGTGTGCAAGTGCAACTTTTTGCATAAATTCCTTTATGTATCTAAATTCTGTGGCATCATTTTTCAAGAATTTATATCTAACTGGTGTGTTGAAAAATAGTTTCTCGACAATAATCGTTGTACCTTTTTGTGCTGCAACTTCTTCCCATCTTTCAATTTGTCCGGCTCTCGCAAATAATTTGTTAGCTACCGGTTCATCATCAGTTTTTGAAATCATTGTAAGTTCAGATATTGCAGAAATACTTGCCAAAGCCTCTCCTCTGAATCCCATGGTGTAACTTTGCTCCAAGTCTTCTATTTTCCTTATTTTGCTGGTGGCATGTCTTTCCAAAGAAATTGCCATATCTGATGTTGCAATACCCTTTCCATTATCGGTTACTTTTACAAGAGTTTTCCCTCCGTTTTTCACCTCAACAATTATATTTGTGCTTCCAGCATCTATTGAATTTTCCACTAACTCTTTTACAACATTTGCAGGTCTTTCAATAACCTCGCCTGCTGCAATTTTATTAATAGTCAAGTCGTCTAGTAAAACTATATTTCCCATTCATTTTTCCTTCTATTTTGCATTAATTCGATCGTTTTCTACAAGTGAATTCTAGCATAAAAAAAAGAGAAAAATCAATGACTGTTTTATCATCTTTTTCTTCTCACATTTTTTAGTTAGCTTAATATTTTACCTCCGCCAACTACTATATCATCTAAATAAAATACTGCAGATTGTCCAGGTGTTAGAGCTCTTTGTGGTTCATCAAATTCAATTTTTATTTTATTCTCAATTTGAGTTATAGTTGCGTCCGCAAATTTTGAAGAATATCTTGTTTTTACTTTGACCTTCATTGGCTCTTTTATTTCATCAAATAATAACAAATTAATATCTCCAACCATTATTTCTTTTTTTGTATAGTTTTTTTCTTCTTCTCCAACTATTACCTCATTTTTTTGAGGATTAAATCCTATTACAAAAAGTGGCACTTTATACGATATTCCAAGTCCCTTTCTTTGTCCAACAGTGTAATTATAAAGTCCTTGATGTTTTCCTAGTAGCTTGCCATCAGTTGTAACAATATTTCCCTCTTTAGGTTTTATGTCTGAATGACTCTCTAAGAATTTTTTATAATTTCCATCTGGTACAAAACATATATCTTCGCTGTCTGGTTTATTAGCAACTTTCAAATTATTTTCTCTTGCAATTTCTCTAATTTGATCTTTCGATTCAAAATCAGCAAGTGGAAATAGCACATGTTCTATTAATTTTTTTGTGGAATGTTCCATAAAACGTAGCTTTGATCTTTTTTTACCAGCTTCCGATTTTTTTAGCACCCATCTTCCATATTTTTCACTATATTCTGTTTTTGCATAATGGCCTGTTGCAATATAATTACAGCCTAGTTCTTTAGCCTTTTCCCACATAATTCCGAACTTCATGTATTTATTGCACTCTATACAAGGATTTGGAGTTTTGCAATTTGAATAGCAATCTATAAAATCCTGTATTACACATTTATTAAATTGAGATTTACAGTCATAAGTAAAATGAGGTACACCAATCGAATTGCAAACATTTTTTGCATCGATGTATGTATCTATATTACAACAAGAACTACCTGCAAATAGCTCAAGCGTCATGCCTATTACATCATATCCATTTTGTTTTAGCAAAAAAGTGCAGAAACACTACTGTCCACCTCCACTCATTCCTAGCAACACTCTATTATTTTCCATTTTTATTCAATAAATCCTCCATTGTGTGCCATGCAAGAAGTGCACATTTTACTCTGGCTGGCATATTTGAAACATTCTTAAATGCAATTGCATCTTCAAGCTTCTTAAGTTCCTCTTCATCAGTAATCTCTCTTTTTATCATTTCAATAAAAAGCTTTATAATCTCTCTTGCTTCCTCTATAGTTTTTCCTCTTAGAGTATCTATCATGATAGATGTAGAAGCCTGTGAAATTGCACAACCATGACCAGTAAAAGACATGTCTTCAATTTTATTTCCATCAAGTTTAAGCTCTAGTTCAATTTCATCTCCACAATTTGGATTATGACCTTTTTCCCTAAAGTCACTTTCTGGAAGTTCTCTTTTATTGTAAGAATTCATGCTGTGTTCCATTATTAAATCATTATAAACATCTTGTAACTCGTCCATTTTTATCCTTCCTTTTTTGTTTTCGCCCAATAGGGACGTCCCTTTTTGGGCGAATTTTATTTTGTGATTATATATTTTTCAAACATTTGGTATGCTTTTTTTAATGCCATAACAAGTCTATCTACATCTTCTTTTGTATTGTAGAAGTAGAAGCTTGCTCTACAAGTAGAATCTGTTCCCATATATCTAAGTAAAGGTTGTGCGCAGTGATTTCCAGACCTTACACAAACGCCTTCTGAATCTAATATACTTGCTACATCATGAGGGTGTACACCTTCTATATTAAATGATATTACAGAAGAATGGTTTTCTTTGTTTGGCGTCATATATAATTTCAAGAAACCTAACTTAGATAATTCTTCTCTTGCGTAATTTACTACTTCGTTTTCTATTTCTTGTATTTTATCATACCCAATAGAATTTATGTAGTCTATTGCTGCTCCAAGTCCTACAACACCTTCTACATTTTGAGTTCCGGCTTCAAATTTATTTGGAAGTGGTGCAAAAGTTGTGTCTTGTTCATATACATATTCAATCATGTCTCCACCCATTAAGAATGGATTCATTTTGTTTAGGATTTCTCTTTTTCCATATAAAACACCGATTCCCAAAGGTGCTAACATCTTATGTCCTGAAAATACCATAAAGTCTGGATTTAATTCTTGTACATCTATTTTTGTGTGAGGAATGCTTTGTGATGCGTCCAAGACAACTACTGCATCCTTTTTATGAGCATATTCTATTATTTCTTTTACATTATTTATTGTTCCTAAAACATTTGAAACGTGAGTAATACCAACTATTTTAGTCTTGTCTGTAATCTTGTTTTCTATTTCTTGTTTTGTTAGCTCATAATTCTCATCTATGTACATATATTTCAATTTTGCACCTGTTTTTTTAGCAACATATTGCCAAGGCACTAAATTAGAATGATGTTCCATTATAGAAAGCACAATCTCATCATCTGGTTTTAAATTATCTAAGCCATAAGAGTATGCAATTAAATTCAAACTTTCGCTTGCATTTTTAGAAAATATTACTTCTTCTCTGTTTTTCGCATTTATGAATTTTGCAATTTTTGTTCTTGTATCTTCATAAATAGCTGTGGCTTCTACGCTTAGAGAATAAGCTCCTCTATGAGGATTTGCATTATAATTTTTATAAAATTCTTCAACTTTATTAATTACTTGAATAGGTTTTTGGGTTGTGGCACCACTATCCAAATAAGCAATATCTCTATTATTTAATAATGGAAAATCTACTTTATAATTCATTACATATTCCTTTCTTTTATTTGCTTCACATAAATTTTTACATGTTTTTAAGTTTTAATTTTATTGATTTTTTTATCGACTTCAATTTCAAACATTTAGGCACTTAAAATTCTGCAAAATAATTATACACATTTAATTTTTAATTAAAGTCTTTCATCTATTTCCTGTAAGATTTCTTCTCTTACATCTTCATTATTTATTCCTTCAATTATCTTGTTAAAGTTTGCTTTTACCAAAAGTCTTACCGCTTCTTTGTAGCTTAATCCTCTGCTCATTATATAAAATACTGAAGACTCGTCTACCTTTCCAGAAGCAGTTGAGTGGTTACCTTCCACATCGTCCTCTGTGCACAAAAGCATTGGAAGTGCTATTGATTTTGCTTTATCTGATAGCAACATGCAATATTCGTTTTCGTTTCCTTTTGCTTTCTTGCAACCTTTCTTGAAATCAATAGTACCTTTGAAATTCTTTTTTTACTATTATCTTTCAAAGCACCTTGTGCATCTATGTCAACATTCGTTTGTTTTCCACGTAAATGCACTATATAGTTTAAATCCTTAACTTGAGAACCTTGTCCAAGATAAATAGTCTTAACATCATTTTCTGCCATGTCGCCAGTCACATTTGAATAATAATTTGAAACACTATTTTTAGCACCAATGTCAATTAATTTATGATATACTTTAGAATTTTTCTCGATGCTATTTTCAAAGCTTTCAAAGCTATCTGATTCATCGTTTAATAAATTTACAACCGTAATATTTATCTTAGCACCGTCTTTTGCGGTAGCTCTAATTATTCCACTGTGGAAGCACTTTTTGTCTGTTTCAGATTTGTACTCAACTATTACATTAATATTTTCGCTAGCAACAACATCAATTTGATTAAGCAAAACTAGGTTATCTTCATCAAAAACATAAGTTATTCTAACATCTTCTGCTTTTTCATTATTTTCAATTCTAATTTTGCTGTTGGCTTTTTTAATACCATATTTTCTAGCTCTTTGTCGTTGCCATACACTAATTGGCTTTCAGAAACATTTTCATCAATCTTTGAATTCTGTTTCACTATTTGAACGTTCTCAAACTCTGGAATATTTTCCGGTATTTGAGCATCTATTTCTATATTATTTATTCTAAAATTATTTGCTGTTCTAACAGGCGTTTCATTTAATTTTAGCATTACCTCAATCCTTTCTTTCGCCCCAAAAGGGGCGTCCCTATTGGGCGATTATCCTATTGCACCTTGCAATTCTAAGTTTATTAGGTTATTCATTTCTACCGCATATTCTACTGGTAATTCCTTTGAAATTGGATATGCAAATCCTCTTACTATCATGGCTTTTGCATCTTCTTCTGACAGTCCTCTGCTCATTAAGTAAAATATTTCCTTGTCACTTATTTTTCCTATTTTAGCTTCGTGCGAAAATTCTACTTCATCGGTTCTTATGTCGTTTACTGGAATTGTGTCTGAACGTGATATGTCATCTAACATTAGTGATTCACAGCTTACGCTACATTTTGAATTTTTAGCGTTTTCTGTAATTCTTACTAAAGCTCTGTATGTGCAGGCTCCACCATCTTTTGAAATTGATTTCGAATTTACAACTGATGATGTGTTTGGTGCATTGTGAACTACCTTAAATCCTGTGTCTAAATCTTGTCCATGTCCCGCAAATGTAATTCCTGTGTATTCTGTTTTTGCACCTTCTCCATTTAATATGCTCATTGGATAAAGCATTGAAACCTTAGAACCAAACGAACCTGTAACCCAGTCAATTTGTGCATTTTTTCCTACTATTGCTTTTTTAGTATTCAAGTTCATCATGTTTTTTGACCAATTTTCTATTGTAGAATATCTTAAATAAGCATTGTCTTTTACATATAATTCAACACAACCAGCATGAAGATTTACCTTATTGTATTTTGGTGCCGAACATCCTTCTATAAAGTGAAGGCTTGCTCCTTCGTCTACTATTATAAGCGTATGCTCGAATTGTCCAGATTCTGGTGAGTTCAATCTAAAATAAGATTGCAATGGAATATCAACCTTTACGCCCTTTGGAACATACACGAAAGATCCTCCTGACCAAACCGCGGCATGAAGTGCTACAAATTTATGGTCATTTATTGGAACGCATTTCATAAAATGCTCTCTCACTAAATCCGGATATTCTCTAACAGCAGTTTCCATATCTGTATAGATTACACCCTGTTTTAGCAAATCTTCTTTTATACTATGATATACAACCTCTGAATCATATTGAGCACCAACACCTGCTAGAGATTTCTTCTCTGCCTCTGGGATTCCCAAATTATCAAAAGTCTTTTTTTATATCTTCTGGAACATCGTCCCAGCTTGAGTTTAATTTAGATTTTGGCTTAACATATGTTGCAATCTCATCCATTTTAAGTTCAGATAAATCTGGTCCCCATGTTGGAAGTTCCAGCTTTTCGTATGTTTCTAAAGCTTTCAAGCGAATCTCTTTCATCCAATCTGGGTCATTTTTCTTGGCTGAAATCTCCTCAACAATTTCTCTGTTAAGACCTTTCTTCATTTTAAACTCATAGTCATCTTTATTTTTTATATCATATATATTTCTATCTATATCGTCTACTTGAGTTTTTGACATAATCTTTCCTTTCTTGTTCGTATTTTGGTTGAAAAATTGTAATTATTTTTCAACCCTTTATTTATATTGTGAATATCCATTAACTTCAATCTCTTGTGCTAAGCTTGCATCTCCAGTTTTTACAATCTTACCATCAACTAATATATGAACATAGTCAACTTTCAAATTTTCTAATATTCTAGTATTGTGTGTAATTATTAAAACTGCATTTTCTTCATTCTTGTACATTTCAATTCCTTTAGAAACTGTTCTTATTGCATCAACATCAAGACCTGAATCTGTTTCGTCTAATATTGCAAGTTTTGGATTTAGCACTAGCATTTGAAGAATCTCATTCTTCTTTTTTTCTCCGCCAGAAAATCCAACATTTAAATTTCTTTCTACTAGCTTTGGATTCATGCTTAATTCTTCCATGTAATTCTTAACTTGGTCCTTAAATTCAAACACTTTTACAGGTTTTGCAGTTACTTTATTTTTTGCATATTTTAAGAAGTTAAATGTAGAAATACCTGGGATTTCTACTGGAGATTGAAAAGACATGAACACGCCTTTTTTGCAATTTTATCTGTGCTCTCTTCATTTATATTTTCGCCTTCAAATAAAATTTCTCCACTTGTTTTCTTATATTCTGGATTATTTAAAATAACATTTGCAGTTGTTGATTTTCCTGCACCATTTGGTCCCATTATTACATGAGTTTCTCCCTTATTGATTTTAAGATTTAATCCTTTTAAAATTTGCTTTTCTTCAGCTTCTGCATATAAATTGTTTATTTCTAGTAAACTGCTCATTTATAGTTCTCCTTCTATATTTACTTATATAAAATTCTTTTTTTTATTTTTTACCATCAATTATAAATTATACCATTTAATTCCTACCAAATCAATAGGAATTAAAAAAATTCTTGTTATATTTGCAATCTTATACATTATATGCTATAATTGTGTTTACGTTGGGAATAACCCAATCTTAATTATATCCCGCCAACAAATCAAGGAGGATACTAATATGGGGTATTTTGATTTCTTGTTGCTTGCTCTTCTCGGTCTTGGAATCGTGTGTTTCGGCATCGGATATGTGATAATGGTGGTGGTTACTCCATTTGGAATAATAATATCAGCCACAAAATTATCCAATGGATAATTTTGACAGGATAAATGAGTTTGTGGTATTATCTGAATTAGAAAAATAGAAATTTGTTAAAATGGAGGATTGATTATGAAAAAATAAAAACATGAATATTATTAATTATGTTAGGAAAATTATTATATTAAGATTATATATTTTTTTGTAAAGAGGTGTAAATATGAGTGATTCAAAAGAAAATGTTGATGTATTAAAAATGTATGGAGAAGACAGTACTACAAAAAGAGATGAATTTTTAAAAAAGCATAACTTAAATGAAAAGGGGCTTACCAGTAAACAAGCTGAAATTAATATTAAGAAATTTGGTCTTAACGAAACAAAAAAAGCTAAACCTAAGAAGTGGTATAATTATTTACTACAAAGTTTACTAACACCTTTTAACTGCATTTTAATAGGTATTTCAATTATCTTAATATATACAGATATATATTTAGCAATAGAACCAAGCTATGCAAATATAATAGTCATAGCAATTTTAGTTACTGCAAGTACTTTATTAGATTTTTTTGAGTCATATAGATCTAATAAGGCAGCAGAAAAATTAAGGGAAATAGTTGAAACAACTACTACAGTTATTAGAGATGACAAAGAAATAAATATACCAGTTAAAAATGTAACCTTAGGAGACATTGTTTTATTGTCTGCTGGAAGTATTATACCAGCTGATTTAAGAATAATCGAATCAAAAGACCTATATGTAGGACAGGCTTCATTAACTGGAGAATCAGATAATATAAAGAAAACCGTTGAATTAGAAAACAAGCAAGAAGAAGTAGACAGCATATCAGACTTTGATAATATTTGTTTTATGGGTACAAATGTTATATCTGGTTCGGCAAAAGGTGTTGTAATAAAAGTTGGAGATTCAACATATTTTGGGGAAATAGCAAATACCGTAACTTCTGGAAAAGAAAAAACAGCATTTCAAAAAAGGAATTGAAAGCATAAGTAAATTACTAATTAAAATTATGATTTTTATGATTCCAATAGTATTTTTAATAAATGTGGAAAAACATGATATTATTCTAGCATTTACTTTTGCTGTTGCAATAGCCATTTGCATAACACCACTATTGTTACCTGTTATTTTATCTTCAAGTTTATCTAAAGGTGCTGTGAGAATGTCAAAAAAAGAAGACTATTGTTAAGAAGTTAGATTCGATTCAGAACTTTGGAGCAATGAACATATTCTGCACAGATAAGACGGGGACATTAACAGAAGACAAGATTGTTCTAGAAAAACACTTAAATGTAAATGGAGAAGAAGACTTCAACATTTTAAAATATGCCTTTTTAAATGCCTATTTGCAAACAGGACTAAAAAGCAATATAGACGAGGCAGTAGTTGCTAAAGCTAAAACTGTTGGAATTGAAAATAGTTTAAAAAAATATAAAAAAATAGATGAGATTCCTTTTGACTTTTCTCGTAGGTGTTTATCTGTAGCAGTAGAAATAGATAATAAAGATGAATTAATAACAAAAGGTGCTGTTGAAGAAATTCTAAATATTTGTACAACATTTGAATATAAGGGACAAACGGAAAAACTTACAAATGAAAAAATAGAAAACATGAGAAAAATTTGTAAAGACTTAAATGAGGAAGGTTTTAGAGTTGTTGCCATTTGTAAAAAAATTATAACTAATAATAAAAAAGATTTTAATAGTACTGATGAAAAAAAAGACATGACTTTACTAGGCTTTATTGGTTTTCTTGATCCACCAAAGGAAAGTGCAAAAGAAGCAATAGAAAGCTTAAACAATGCAGGAATAAGAGTTATGGTTCTTACAGGTGATAATGTTGAAGTTACAAGATGTGTTTGCAATAAAGCAGGGATAAATTCAAAAAAAATCATAACTGGAAATAACATAGATACATTATCAGATGTAGCACTATCAAGATTATTAAAAAGAAATAATATATTTGCGAAACTTTCTCCAATACAAAAAGCAAGGATTGTTAGAGTTTTAAAACAAAATGGAAATGTTGTAGGATATATGGGAGATGGAATAAACGATAGTCCAGCGTTAACAAATTCCGATGTTGGAATTTCTGTTGATACTGCAGTTGATATAGCAAAAGAAACTGCAGATATTATATTACTTGAAAAAGACCTTAATGTACTATTAGATGGTGTAATGGAACGGAAGAAAAACATATGTAAATTTAATGAAATATATAAAAATGGCAACAAGCTTCAACTTTGGAGAAGTAGTTTCAGTAATTATTGCAAGCATTGTACTACCATTTTTACCTGAAACACCAATTCAATTATTAGTAGAAGGATTGTTATATGACTTTGGTCAAATGACAATTCCATTTGACAATGTAGATAAAGAATTGATTGGAAAGCCAAAAAAATTAAATATAAAAAGCTTAAAAAGGTTTATGTTTTTTATGGGTCCTGTAAGTTCACTATTTGATATAGTTGTATTTTTACTATTATGGTTTGTTTTCACAGTTAGAGATGTTACACACTTTCAAACAATATGGTTCACTTACAGTATAGTATCAAATTTAATAGGAATGCACATTATAAGAACGGCAAAAACACCATTTATACAAAGTAATGCACATAAGGCTGTTTATATATCTTCAATTCTGTTAATTATAATAGGCATTAGTACCATTTACGCCTCTAGGAACTGCGATAGGCTTAGCACCAATTGCATTAAAATATATTTTCATGATATTTGGAGTCACATTCTTATATTGTATTGTAGCAAGTTATGCAAAGAAAATTTATATAAAGAAATATAAGGAATGGATATAGAAATAATTGAAGATAGAAAGTAATTTTTTAATTATAATGTGTTGTTGATTTGTATATGCTTGTTCTCCAAATTGAATATAATTCCATAAAAAAATATATAATAAATTAAGATTAAATACAAATTATATAATAGTTCTATAATTTTATAGGGGCGTCAAAATGTCGCCTCTATATTTTTGAGTATCCGCTAAAAGCCACGCTTTTTTTAGGCGTAAATTGGAGTTCAGGGTAACTCCCTGTTCCTGCAAACTTTAAAAAGTTTGAAAAAATAAAATAAAAATTTTAAAAAAATGCAACATTTGATAAAATTTTTGCCTTCATATATATAGAAATTTGATAAACACGAAAAAGAAAAAATAAAAAATTTAAAAAAAATGCAACATTTGATAAAATTTTTGTCTTCATATATATAGAAATTTGATAAACATGAAAAAGTTTACTCTATTTCTATATTGTAATTTAAAATAAAAAAGAGATAACAATTCTCTTTTTAGCATAACATTTATTAATAATGTTATGAAGGAGTTAAAAAGTAATGCAAATTACAAATATAGAAATACAAGGCACGAAGTATGTTCAAATTTATTTGACAGAAGATGAACTCCAGGTAAAAAAAAAAGAAACAAAAGATTTAGTTAAAAGTATAAACAAAACAAAAAATATAGCGTGGCTATTTTCGTAACTGGAAAAAAGAATTATCCCGAGATTCTTGAAAAAAATAATTACGAAACAAGTGGAATTAAACAAAAATGTATGCTAATATAAAAGCAAGCAATATCAGGCGAGATTTGGAGGATAAAATGACAGTTGTACGGATATTGTAGATTGTCTAGAGATGAAGATAAAGAGAATTTTATAAGTATAGAAGAACAAAAAAGAATTATTCAAGACTATGCAACTTCTCGTAATTGGACCATTTCAGACTTCTACATAGATGACAATGTTTCGGGATATACTTTTAACAGACCTGCATTTTCAAAAATGATTGAAAAAAGTAAAAAGGGGGAAAAATTGACATAGTCATTGCAAAGGATTTATCGAGAATTGGAAGACATAACGGACGAGTATTAGTTTTAATAGATGAGTTTAAGAATATTCAAAAGAATTTAATATTAGTTTCTGAAATGGGTGGAACTTATGATGTTTTAAATGATAGAGATGATACTATTGGAATAACAACATGGTTTAATGAAAGATATGTTAAAGATTGTTCAAGAAAAACTAGAGATCACATGTATTCTAAACAAAAAACAGGAAGATTAATTATGGGAAATTATTATGGATATATAAAAGATCCAGAAGATATAACAAAACTATATGTTGATGAAGAGCTACGACCTGTTATAGAATTGATATATAAGCTATATACCGAAGAAGGAATTGGAAGAAAGAAAATTTGCGACATTCTAAATAGTAAATATAATTATCCAACTCCATCGGCTTACTATCAAATGAAACACCTAGAAAGAGGCAGAATATATAAACATCCTGTTCAAAAATTATGGTCCACATATATGATAAGAAATATTTTAGAGAATGATGTATATTGTGGCACACTTAGAACTCATAAGAAAAAGACTGTATCCATAAGAGGCAAAGCAATAAAGCTTCCAGAGGAAGAGCATTTTGTATTTGAAAATCATCATGAAGCAATTATATCTAAAGAAACATTTAACTTAGCTCAAGAAATAAGAAAAAAAAGAAAACTAAATACAAAAAGTACATCAAGTACAAGAAAAAGAAATTATTACTTTTCAGGACTTTGCAGATGTGGTGATTGTGGTTTTGGAGTAAGTGGCATAACTATAACTAGAAAACAATCTCAAAAGGGCTATGAATGTTCTGGGTATAGAACTTATGGTAAAGCTAGATGTAAATGCCATGAAATTAAAGAATCAGACATAATTATACATTTTAAAGAATTTTTAAAATTTACTAAAAATAAATACATAGATGAAATAAATAAAATACAGCTCCAAACAAAAACTAATGCTAAAACAAATAATAAAGAAAAAATCAGATTTGAAATAGAAAACTTAAATGCTGAATACAAAGTTTTGATTAGTCAAAAAATTAAAGATTTAACTAACACTACAAATGAGTATCAACGAGAAATGATTGAAAATACATATAAAGAATTGGAAAAAGATAAAACTAACCGCATAGAACAATTACAAAAATTATTAGAGCAACAACAAGAGGATTTACACACCGAAAAAATAAAAAAATTAAAAACGGCAATAGAATATTTTGATGATATTCTAAAATCTAACGAGCCCAATAGATATATTTTAGAGTGTTTAATTGATAAAATATGGATTTATCATGATAAGAGTATGAAATTCGAGCTAAAACCTGAAATTAGCCGATTAATATAATATCCCCAAATTGAAGGCTTCTACCCCAGTATGCACAACTGAAATGATTGCTTTTGCTAAGGCTAATACATATTTCGATAGATTAAATACATGTTTATTAGGTCTTAGCATCGACAGCAATCCTTCTCATCTGGCATGGATGTACGACATTTATTGCAAAACAGGAATAGTTATTCCATTCCCTATTATAGCTGATAGAAGTGGCGAAATTGCACGAAAATATGGTATGATTTCAAATATGTTAGCAATACCTCAACTGTTAGAAACGTTTTCATAATTGATGATAAACAAATTGTTAGAACAATTTTAGTTTATCCTATGAACATTGGAAGAAATATTCCAGAAATTTTAAGAATTGTAAGAGCACTTCAGGTTGCAGATGCAAATAACCAAATGGCTCCTGCTAACTGGATGCCAAACGAGCCAATGATTGTTCCAATGCCTCAAACCTTTGCAGAGCTTCAAGCAAGGAACACTAGTATTATGCAACAAAGAAATGGAATGAGTTGGTATTTGTCAGCAAGACTCACAATCTAATTCAAAAAGCAATCCTTCGAAGCCATCGCAGTTCAATTTGTCCCCAAGTTTTCAAAAAAATTCTCGAATCAGTTCAAGTCAAATTTCTGCAAAAGAATCTCAAATCGAATTAAAAGATAAAGCTGGAGAATTAAAAAGTACTTCAAAATTAAATTCAAAAAGTGATTTTAAATATGGATTTAAACGTGAACTTCGATAATAGTTTTTCCTTTGAATAAATTTTTCTGATTCGGTAATGCTAATAGAAGAATTTATATGAAAGGAATGATTATTATGAAACAAACAAATAAGGAAAATCAAACAATAAACTGCACTGTAACTTCTTGCAAATTCAACAACGGACAAAGACAACTTTGCCAATTAGAAAACATCATTGTAACTCCAGTTCAAGGCTGTAACACAACAGAACCTGATGAGTCAATGTGTTCTAGTTACAAATGCAATGACAAAAATTGCTAATTTTCTTTAAAAATCCCCTCTATACAAATATATTTTCAAAATATTGAAAAATTTTTATTTTCATGACACGTTTCGACAAATTTTGCTGAAAAAATATGTTATTATCTGTGTAGAGGAGTTGATGACTTATGAAAAACAAGACTCTCAAGCGATTAAAAAACACACTGCCAAACTAGAGGCATTAATTGCAAACGGAGCTGACTATGAAACCGTTTTAAAACAAAGTCAGAAAATTGATAAGTACATCACAGAAGAGATGCTACGTATCAATGCAAAGCATTCAAAATTAAAGGTATAAAATTAAAATAAATAGTAGCGAATTAAAATTTTAATCGCTACTATTTATTGCTTAGTGCCTTTATTCGTTTATATTTGAATGTTCTTCCTTATGTTCTTTATCATATTGCATTCCATAAGCCCAAACAAGCGCTACAATTGCAATTCCTAAAATGCCCATGATTATCCAGCTCCAAGTCATTGCATTCATTCCAGCAAACATTCCATTGTTGGCAGTTGTTCTTGTAGCAGTTCTTTGAGTGCTGTAATTGTTACTGTTGTTTCTTGTTGCATTTTTTTCTGAATTCATTGTGTCTCCAATGCCTTTTGAAACATCATTTACGGTATTTTTTGTTGCGTCTACACCTTTTGTTACAAGGTTTTCTGCTCCATTTACTACATTTCTTGCACCATCACCTATTGCATTCATTGTATTGTCTGCTGCAAAAGCCATAGTAGAAGTAAAGAATAGAAAAGCAAAAATTAAACTTGATAGAATAAAAAATTTCTTTTTCATGATTTCCTCCTTGCATAAATATAATATTATTATTAATTTATAATATTAAAATATACATTGAAAAAATGGAAAAAAGAAATTTTTTGTCAAAATAATTCGTTTTTTAATTTTTCAATTTTATTATTATTGCTATTGCTAGTAATATTAAAACAAATCCAACTGCAATTAATAAAATGTTTAATACATTTGTAAGTCCAAGTTCTGATTCTGGAAGTACGCTAAATACACTGCTATTTGATTTTGTTGAAGAATCTACGCTTTCTCCAATCTGATTTGAAGCTTGTACATTTCCAGCACTTTCTGAATTTGAAGATGTATTACTTGATGAATTGCTCATTGTATTTTCTACATTTTCTATTTGGTCTACCATTTCAGAATTGCTTAATACATTTTGGTCTACCAGATTTGCTCCAAGATTCATGTCTATATTAACCGCCATACATTTTGTAGCAAATACTACAAATACAAATATCATACTAATTAAAAAAATTTTTAAAGATTTATTTTTCATTTATAAATCATCATCCTCTCTTGTTTAAATTACTCTTTATTATAATACACAATTTTGCAAAAAAAAAGTCTAGTAATTTTTTGAAATTTTTATATACATTTTTTGTTACAAATCGCATTTAGTTTTTTACTTAATAATATATTTTATATAAAAATTTTATTTATCAGACTAAATATCTAAATGTTTTTTTATATACATTTCTGAATCTTTCTTCTTCAAATCTTCTCTTTTGTCGAATAATTTTTTACCTTTTCCAATTCCGAGTTCAACTTTAACTCTATTTTTCTTGAAATATAAAGAAATTGGAACAAGTGTGTATCCTTTTTACTAATCATTCCTTCTAATTTGAAGATTTCCCTTTTATTTAATAGTAACTTTCTGTCTCTCAATGGATTTTTTATTAAAAATGTTACCATGTTCATATGGACTTATATGCATAGAATATATGTATACTTCGCCATTTTTTATTCCAGCATAACTATCTTTCAAATTTACTTTACCATTTCTTATCGACTTTATTTCGGTTCCAGTAAGCACAATTCCAGCTTCCATTGTGTCTAAAATTGTGTAATTATGTTTGGCAGTTGGATTTTTTGCAATTGTTTTCGTTTCCATTTTTGGCATAGGTTATTTTTCCACTATTCCTTTCTCTAAAAAAATTGTTATATCATTTATTATAGCAATTATTATAACATTTATTATATTTAATTTAAAGATATTTTGTAAAAAAAATATACGTTAATCAATGTTTTCCCTTTTGGTTCGCATCAATTATCGCATACTTTTATTTTTACTATAATTATTATATTATTCTAATTAAACTTTTGCCCAAAACCAGTTTAAGCTGTCATCTATGCTCTTTTTTTCTTCTCTACTTTTGTTTGAATATCATCAACCCAAAGATATGATATGAAAGATAAGAAAATGAATACAAAATCAACAACTAAACTAACTGTTAGTGCATGATATGTTTCTTCTGATATTCCTGGCATTACCATAAGTTCCATTGTATGGCATATTAACATTAATAAAAATGCAAACAACATTACTGCTTGTACTCCGCTCTTATGTGTTTCTTTGCCTAAAAATAGTATTAAAACAAATAATATAAGTGCTAGAAGAACTGTAACTACATTTGAAAAATTGATGAATGGCATATGTTTTCCTCCTTTATTTTAACTTTTGTTCTATTAATTTTGCTAAAGCTTCAGCCTTAGCTTTAATATAACCTTGATCCTCTCCTTCTATCATAACTCTAACAAGTGGTTCAGTACCAGAAGGTCTAATAAGTACTCTACCATTTCCAGAAAATTCTTTTTTCCAATTTTTCTATTTCAGATTTTATTTCTGGATCTTTGTCAAAATCGTATTTTTTATTTGAATTTATCTTTTGCATTTATCAAAACTTGTGGATATATTCGAATTATATCACATAGTTTCGAAATAGCCAAGCCTTTTTCCAACATTATTTTTATAAGCATCAATGATGTTAGAATTCCGTCTCCTGTAGGATTATAGTCTAATAATATGATATGTCCAGATTGTTCTCCTCCTAAATTATATCCGTTTGCAAGCATATTTTCAAGAACATATCTATCTCCAACTTTTGTTGCCTCGAAATGAATATCATTGCTTTCTGCATATTTTCTTAATCCTAAATTGCTCATTACAGTAGCAACTAGAGTATTTTTATTTAATTTTCCTTTTTCTTTTAGGTAATTTGATATTACAGCCATGATACGGTCACCATCTATAAGTTCACCCTTTTCATCAACTGCTAAACATCTATCTCCATCACCATCGTAAGCAATTCCTAAATTGCATTTATGCTCAACAACAAATTTTTGTAGTCCTTCAATATGTGTTGAACCACAATTATCATTTATGTTTATTCCATTTGGATGATTGTTTATTATGTAATGATTTATTCCTAACTTTGTGAATACTTTATCTGCAACAACTGATGTAGCTCCATTTGCTGTATCTATTGCTACTGTAAAATTTGCTTTATCTAAGTTTTCTAATTCTTCTTCAAAATTCTTTCTAAAGAAATACACATATTCCTCTAATAAATCTTCTCTATTTTCAGACACACCAATCTTATCACTAACTGCTGTTAATGCATCTAATTTACCAGAATCCATTACTTCTTCAATTTCTTCTTCTAATGTATCTGGAATTTTCATTCCTTTATTACTAAAATATTTAATTCCATTAAATTCAAAAGTATTGTGTGATGCAGAAATAACAACACTTGCATCTGCTTTATATCTTCTTGTTAAATACGCAACACCTGGTGTTGGTAAAACACCTACAATTTAACATTTGCACCATAACTTAAAAAACCTGCTGTCATTGCCGCTTCTATTAGAGTACCAGATATTCTAGTATCCCTTCCTATAAAAATTGTTGGAGTATGGTCTGTGTGTTTTGAAAGCACATAAGCTCCAGCCTTTGCAACTCTGTACACTAATTCTGGTGTAAGCTCAACAAGATTACACTATTTTGTTTTTTCTGTCTTTTTACCAATTTTCATGGTAGCAGTTACTGTTTTGTCTGCTATATTTTTTATGATATTGTATAATATCATAGATATTATAATTATTATTATTGATTTTGCTAAATTTGTATTTAAAATATTTTTTATATTTTCTTGCATAGCTTCCTCCTAAAATTTCAAATTTCAGTTTGATTATACCAAAGAAATATTATATTTACAATAAAAAAATTGTCATAATTTTAATGTTTTTATAATCTTTTTGCGAACACTTATAACTTTATATATAAAGTTATAATCATGAATAACCCACGTGGGCATTTAATTGACAATGAAAAAAGGAGTTACCACCTAATTAATAACTAGTTGTAACCCCTTTTTATTTTAAAGCAGACTCTCTTAATTTATTAATTTCATTTTTTAACTTCTCATCCAGTAAACTATAATCAACCTTTCCTTTTCTTACGGCAACATTTAAAATTTCTCGTATATCACTTTTCGTATATTCCCTAAGTTTTTTATCATCTTTATTTCTAAATTCTTTCGTTATTGTTTTTGCTTCAATTTTATTCACATCAAAGCCTTCCACAAGATCTTCGGTTTTAGGCCATAATGCTCTATTAATTATCCTTATATAATTAGGCATCTATTACTACTTCTTCCTTTAAATTAATTATAATTTTGTTTACATATCTCTGCATCCATGGCTCACTAAACTTAACACTTTCTAATGCATTAATACTATCTTCACTTTTCCAATTTTCAAATGCTTCTATTGCCTTTTGTTGCACATCCATACTTTTATGAGAAAAACATGCAATTGCCATTGTTTGTCCATAAGGTTTTACTTTTTCATAATCAATTTCTGCAAGTGAGTTTAATATTTTTACAATAAAATCTTCATTTTGAAAATTGTTATAGAATATTTTCAAAATTGCTTTAAGCACGCGTTCATCATTTATATTTTCTATAATAAATTCATCAAAGTCTGATAGCCTTCCCCATTCTACACTGCTGTTACTCAATAAAATAAGTATTTTATTTTCTAATTCAACATCAGCCTCATTTTCATTTATTATGGAATCATCTGAATTTGATTCATTTTTTATTAAAAAATTTTTATTCTCTAAATTCTGAGAACTATACATACTATATATCTTCTTCATATAATTAGTATATTCAATAATATCTTTTTTATTATATTTTTTATTAATTCCTGATTTATTTTGTTGGTATAATACTCATCTCCATTAAAAATATTATAAATATTTGTATTATTATTTTTATATAATTTTTTCTTTTCAATTTTCATTCTCTACCAACTCCTGTATATTAGAGTATATCGTTTTATTATATCCAATAGCCACATTGAAGAATTTACTTATATTGGTTGTATCAAATCTATAACTTTTTATTTCCGGTGTTGTATTAATATCCATCTGTAAGATGATTCCATTACATTCAACGCTCTTATCATCAATTACAACTTGGGCTTTTTACCTTAATATTTGCGCCAACATTTATAGTCTCATTATCAAAATCTTCGCAAATAACTTGAGACATAATTCTTTCATTCCATTCATCAGAACCATTTTCATTATAAAAATTCAATAACTTTTCTTTTTTTTATTGTACTTGGATGTTAAAATTTTAGATTCATCATCTCCAAGCACATACATTGTATTCAGTGCTAATCTGTTACCACTTTTACTGTAATTTTCAAGGAGTTTTGTAATCATATCTATTGCTTCAATTGATAATGTTTCTAAATTCATATCTTTATATTTTCCTTTTTTCCTTATAAGCTATTGATAGATCAAGTCTGCTATTTCCAATATTAATATTCCATCCATCTTCATTTGTGAGCGATATTCTATTATTTATTTAGGAAGGAATTATATCTAATGGATTTTCTTGAAAAACTGAAGGAACAAAATTTTTATCTTCATATGAAGACAATAAATTAATAATTGTTTTTGAATTGTTAGGTGATATGTCCGAAAATTCTCCAAAAACTGTAAATTGATAATTTAACTTTTTATTCTCCATTTTTTTTCTCTATTTTTTTTTTATTAACTAACAATATTATATGTTCTCTCTTTATTCTTGTCAACATAAATCGTTCGACAAATTCTGACACATACTTTAAATACCTAGAATCAATCTCATACATACTAAATTTTGCATCTTTTATCTTCACATTTCACCTCTTTTCGCACAAAAATAGAGACTACAGCTAGTAGTTAATACTAGTTATAATCCCTATTTCATTCTTAATTCTCCTGTACAGCCGGAGCTTGCTAATCTTTAATTTCCTCTAAATCTGGAACTTACTCATCTTTCACTGTTTTGGTTGTTTGCTCAATAATCTTATTTCTCTCATTTTGCAAGGTATTCTGGATGTTCAACATACCAATCTATTGTTTTTACAATTCCATCTTCAAACTTTGTTTTAGGAAGCCAGCCTAATTCGTTATGAATTTTAGTTGGATATTCCATATCTATAATCATGTCCTTTTCTATCTGCCACATGAGTAATTAATGTTTCTGGTTTGTTTAATCTTTTTTAGTATAAGTTTAACAATGTCTATATTTCTTCTTTCATTGTGTCCACCAATACAATATCTTTCGCCTTTTCTTCCATTATGTAGAACTTCATCTATTGCTTCACAGTGATCCTCTACAAATAACCAATCTCTTATGTTATTTCCTTCTCCATATACAGGTAATGGTTCGTCTTTTAACGCTAAGCTAATCATGTGTGGTATTAGCTTTTCGTGATGTTGATATGGCCCATAATTGTTGGAGCAATTTGTTACACTTACATTCATTTGAAATGTTTCTGCATACGCAAATGCTATTAAATCAGAGCTTGCTTTTGATGCAGAATAAGGTGAGTTAGGTTTTATCGGCGAAATTTCTGTAAAGTATCCTGTTTCTCCTAAGCTACCAAAAACTTCATCTGTAGAAACATGAACAAATTTGTTTGGGCTACCTTCTCCCCAAAATTGCTTTGCTGCTTCTAAGAGTGTATGTGTACCTAATACATTAGTTTGAGTAAATATGAATGGAGTTTTTATGCTATTGTCAACATGTGATTCTGCAGCAAAATGTACAATTCCATCTATATTATATTTTTTGTAAGTTTCCATTACTTTGTCAAAGTCACATATATCACCTTGTACAAATGTAATTTTGTCTTTTACACTATCTAGATTATGAATATTTCCAGCATAAGTTAGTTTATCATAAACTATATAGTTATATTTATCTCCATATTTTTTACCATTAATTCTACAAAATTTGCTCCTATAAAACCAGCAGCACCAGTAATCATTATATTTTTCATTTCTAATCTCCTTTTTCCTTTAAGTAGAATTCTAAGCCTCCAAAGTTACAATCACTCTTCGACTTTATTCATTCTTCTTTCAAAGTTTTTCAAAAAATTATTTAACTCTGTATTCTTCAAATAAATTTGTATTTTTAAGTTCTTTTAATGTTGGCCATTTACCATCTTTTTTCAGATGTTAAGTATTGTTCAGGAGTTACACCATTTACCTCAGGCCACTCTATATTTACATCTTTATCATTCCATTGTAATCCACCCTCAGATTCATGGTCATATATATTGTCAACTTTGTAGCAAAACTCTGCTACATCTGATAATACTAAGAATCCATGTGCAAATCCTCTTGGAATGTAGAACATTTTCTTGTTTTCTTCTGAAAGAATTACTCCTTCCCATTTTCCATAAGTCTTACTTCCTGGTCTTAGGTCAACGGCTACATCAAAAACTTCACCTTTAATACATCTTACTATTTTGGCTTGAGAATGATTTTTTTGAAAATGTAATCCCCTTAGCACACCTTTTTTTGAACGAGATTGATTATCTTGAACAAAATCTCCTGTTATGCCAATTTCTTCGAAATCGTTCTTTTCATAAGTTTCCATGAAATATCCTCTTTCGTCTCCAAAAACAGTAGGTTCAATTACATATACACCATCTATCGATGTTTCACATTTTTAAACTTTCCCATTATCTATTTCCTTCCTTTTTTTCTTACATCTATTTTGCATCCAGCACAATTATAAAATTAATAGTAACTTATCTGCATTAGTTATTTTCTACTAAATCCATTAAGAATCTTCCATAATCACTTTTTAATAGTGGTTCTGCAAGTTTTTTAATTCATCGCTAGTTATCCATCCGTTTTCAAACGCAATTTCTTCTGGACAACATATTTGCATACCTTGTCTTTTTTCTATTGTTTGAACAAAGCTTGCTGTCTCGATTAAAGCATCATGTGTTCCAGTATCAAACCAAGCCATTCCTCTTCCTAGTTTTTCAACTTTTAACTTTCCTCTATTCATATATTCTTCGTTTACAGATGTAATTTCCAGTTCTCCTCTTGCAGAAGGTTTAACATTTTTTGCAATTTCAACTACATCATTTGTGTAGAAGTATAAACCTGGTACAGCATAGTTTGATTTTGGTTCCGATGGTTTTTCTTCTATTGATACAGCATTTCCATTTTCGTCAATTTCAACAACACCGTATCTTCTTGGGTCTTTTACTTTATATCCAAAAATCGTAGCTTCATTTTTCTCTGTCATTAGCACATTTTAACACATCGTTTAAATCTCCGCCATAGAACATGTTATCTCCTAAAATTAATGAAACATTAGAATCTCCAATAAAGTTTTCACCTATTATAAAAGCTTCTGCAAGTCCATTTGGTTTTTCTTGTATTTGATATTCAATATGCATTCCCCATTTTTTTCCGTCTCCAAGTAACTCCCTAAATGTTTCATTGTCTCTTGGTGTTGTTATTATTAGTACTTCCCTTATTCCAGCAGCCATCAATACATATAATGGATAATAAATCATTGGTTTGTCATACACCGGCATAATCTGTTTCGATACTGCCTTTGTCAATGGATAAAGTCTTGTTCCGCTTCCTCCTGCTAATATTATACCTTTTCTATTCTTCATAATTTTTCCCTCTTACTATTAATTATTCTTTTCTTGTTCTATCTTTAAGTATCTCTTTAATGCATCTTCATAAGTTGGTACTTCTATTCCATATTTTAATAGCTTGTCTTTAGACATTTGAGAATTCTTAGGTCTTTTAGCTGCACTCTTAAATTCTTCGCTAGTTACTGGTATTACTTTGCATTTTATTCCTTCTAGGTCATAAATCATTTTTGTAAAGTCAAACCAAGTTGTATAACCTATATTTGTTGAATTATATACTCCAAAAGGAATTTGCTTTTCTATTGCTTGATGAATTATAGAAGCAAGATCTACCGCATAGGTTGGGCTTCCATGTTGGTCATTTACAACTTTTACTTCGTCATGTTCTTTTGAAAGATTAATCATAGTTCTTACAAAGTTGTGTCCTTCTCCATAAAGCCATGCAGTTCTGAATATATAGAATTTCTTACAATTTTCTTCTATGAATTTTTCACCTGCGAGTTTTGTTGTTCCATACACAGCTTGAGGATGCTTTTCATCGTCTTCACTATAATCTTCTGAGACATCTTTTTTCTCCACCAAATACATAATCTGTACTTATATGAACTAATACAGCATTATTTTCTTGTGCAGCAATTGCTAAATTCTTAGGGCCAATTGCATTTATTTTATATACAAGTTCCTCATTTTCTTCAGCTTTGTCAACAGCTGTATAAGCTGCACAATTAATTATATAATCTGGCTTTACTTCCTTAGCATACTCCTTTACAGCCTCTAAATTAGTGATATCTAAGTCTGCAACATCCGTGCAGATTAGTTCGTTTTCTTTCAATTCTTCTCTTACTGCTTTTGCAAGCATTCCATTAGCACCTGTAATTAAAATTTTCATTTTGTTACTTCCTCCCAACACAAATTTTATTCTTTTTTATTCTTTTCTTTAAAAATTTATTTTTTAATTCAATTATCATTTCATCTTTTATAGTTAATAGAGCTACAAAATATACTATCACTCCAAAAGTCACCTGAACTAGAATTGTTATAATGCCTGAATGAATTAATACTTTTGGAATTTGAACAATAATAAACATTATCAGAGCAGAAACAATATAATTTCTACTTAATATCAGGATTTCTTTAATTTCAAATTCTTCTCTAACAAAATAAAATTCCATTGCGGTAACAGAAAACTCTGCAACTACAGTAGCAATTACAGCTCCCAATGACTGTAGTTTTGGAATCATTAATGAATTTAAAATAACATTCACAATTGCCCCACACACTACACATATTGTAAATTTTCCCTGTTGCTTAGTAGATAATAGATATTGTGATCCTAAAATATTGCCTAAGCCTATAAATAAAATTATCCAACTCATTATTTTCATCAATAATTTTACTGTTTCATAGCCCTCACCTAAAAAATAGAGGTACAAAGTTATCAGCAGTTGCGATTATTCCAAATATTAATGGAAAAGCTAGCATATACACAAACCTAAAAGTTTTGTTCATACTTCTTAATTTGTAAAGTATCTCCTTCAATATAGCATTTAGAAATTCTAGGAACCATAACGGTACCTAAAGAAGTAATTATAGTCAGTAACATCTTTACAATTTTTTGAGTTTGCTCATAATAACCAACCTCAGACATATTATTAGTAATTGCTCCTATCATTGTTTTGTCTAAAACTGTATATATTTGTATAGCAATCTGTGGAATAAAAAAGGTTATAGCCGGTTTTAACTGTCTTGAAAATCTAATCTCCTTAAATTCAACTTTTGTAATATATTTTTTTAATCCAATCCATAGAGAAACATTTCCAAGTAAATTAGTTAAAGTATATATTATTAGATATTTACTAGTATCATTTTCATTTTTTATAAACAAAAATATAGATATAACACTGATTATTTTTATAACAATGTTTCTTACGGCCGTTTTTTTTTTAAAATTTTCTATGCCCTGAAAAAACCAACTTATATCAAAACATGTAGATAGCATTTCCAATAATAATATTCTAAAATAAATATCGTATTGTCCAGTTCTGCAATATAATAGATAAAATACTATCATAGCAATCGGCATTGTAATACAGCGTAATATAAGTATTTCGTAAAATACTATACTTCTTTTTTTTTTGTATCATCTTGCACATATGCAACTTCACGTTGCCCATATATTGCAGTTCCAAATGATCCAAACAATATAAAATATGTAACTATTGATATAGTGTAACTATAAGTTCCAATTCCGCTAGCCCCCAATGTCCTTGATAAATATGGGGTTGTTATAATTGGCATTATAATAATTAAAATTTGATATGCTAAATTATATAAATAATTTTTCATTATAGACTTTTTCATTCTCTAATTAATCCTTTTCTAATACTTTGCACTTTATTAAAACTTTTTTTATTACTCTTTTCATTTTATGTACAACAGTATTATTTCTCGCTTTTACATTATTTTTTTTACAAGTTTTTCAAAATCTTCTGTGTCAAGTCTTTCGAAAAATTTTTTTCCCTGTTTTTAGGTTTTACTACTGATTTTACCATTGAAGGGTTGTATTTAATAACATCATTGATATCTACTTCTTTATATTCAATGCTATTTTTTATACCATCAAACAGTTCTTGCCCTTTTTTTGCTATTTGTCATTACTGCTGATGTTCCCTCTTTCCCATACATACTAGGCATAACTTTTTTACACCCCAGAAATCAGCTAATGTAATATCTGATTTTCTTTCTTTTTCCTTTAAATTCACATTCATAGCAAGATTTTCTTAATGAAACATCGCCTAAGAAGGCTTTCATATATAAGTCTTCAGAATTTATATTTCTGTATTCTTTATTTGAATATTTAATATGCATTTCATATTTATCCCATCCAAGCATTGATTTTTCTCGAAAATTTATTCCTAATATTTCATCTTGATTGTCAATTTTTTTTCTAAATTCTAGATACTTTTTCCAAACTTTTGGAGATGGAACTCCATGACATATAAAATCTAGTGTATAAATTACTATATTCATTTTTTAGGTAACTTAAAAGCCCCGCCACCTGACATTGGGTTCCAGAGAATAAAACTTTTTTTCCAGATTTTAGTTCTACCTCTATATCTTTAAAAATTCCATCCAAATCACTCTGCACATATTTTGAGCCCCTTAATTTTTCTATGTTCTCAATATTATTTACCTTAAAATGTTTAACTTTATATTCTTCATCAAAAGCAGCTCCATAAACTACACCATTATCTTCTAAAATCTTGGTTGCTATTACGGAAAAAATTCCTCCTGAGGAGCTTTTCAATCTAAGACTATTATCGTTACAAAAGCAAGCATATGCCTTGTTTTCAAATTTTTTTTTATCTTTTTTTTTGAATTTAGTGGACACACTTTTTCACAGGCCTTACAATCTACACATAATTTTTTATCTATATGTGGATATTTAAAACCATCTTTATCATCTTGCATTTTTATAGCATTAAATTTACAAACATTTTCACAAGCTGTACAGCCAGTACATTTATCATTATATTTTATCATTTTTATTTCCCCATAAACAATTTTTTTATAATTAATTTCAATTTTATAATAAAATATTTACAATTTATCATCGTTATATATTTCATTTTTTCTGATAGTCTCATACATTTCATTCCTTTTAGTATATTTACTAAAATTTTTCTGTGTTCATTGTACCTATCATATCTTGCCTTAATTGAATTCTTTATACTATTCGAATGACTATTTTCTCTTACCATATAATTATAGATGATACTATCAATTTCTTTACATTTTTGTTTGTATGTAATTGGCAATATTAATTGCCAATTTTGTCCTCCTCTTGATTCATAGATTCTTCTATTTTCAACTCTTTCATCAAAAAAATCTGTTCGAGTCATTATTAATCCAGGGTAACAATCAATATCTTTGTCAAATAAATATTTTTCGAACATTACATTTTCCACATCATATTCGTCATGTCCATGAAATACCTTTGAAGTATTATTAACCTCATATATATATCTAACTCTACCTTTTACAATATTATATTCTTTATGTTCCTCTAGAAAACTAACCATTTTTTCTAATGTATCATTCTCCAAATAGTCATCAGCATCCATCCAATAAAGATATTCTCCTGTAACATATTGCAATCCCAGATTTATAGCACTTGCCTGTCCTTTATTCGTCTGATACTTATATATTAACTTAATATTCTCTGTTTCAAAATATTTTGCATATTTCTCTACAATTTTTTTTGTTTCATCAATTGAACCATCATCCACAAATATTAGTTCAAAATTTTTATAAGTTTGTCTTAGTAAGTGCATAAAATATCTTTCAAGATACTTTTCCGCATTATATGCCGGAGTTAATATAGATACTCTTCCTTTTTCCATAGTTAATCCAAAGCATTTTTTATGAAATTTAATGCTTTTTCCCTTTCTATATTTAGTTTTTTATTTACCTCTTCATAGATACCTTCACAATCATTTTCTATTACAGCTTCAAATTTTCTATTTTGTAATCCCATTTTATTTAATAGTGTATCAATCCTAGAATTCATATTTTTCATTCCTTTTTCGACTCTTTCTATTACATAAAATGGTTTATTATACAATATTGAAAATACACATGCATGAAATGAATCAGTAAATACAATCTCAGCATTATGGATTAAATATAAAAACTCAGATGGCCCTGTTTTATAAAATGGTGACTTCGTATCTAATATATTTATTATTTCATATTCTTTTTCTTTTGCAAAATTCTCTATTATATCTTTCTTTTCTTTTGATATTTCTCCAAGGAAATAATTCAATATATATTTTTACCTTTTTCTAACTTTTTTGGTTTTTTCTCTAATTTTTCCCACTCATCTTTTTTTTTAGTAACATAGTAGGATCAACCAATACCTCTATGTCTTCTCTTTTTGTCAATTCTTTTGCTATCGTTTTTCCAGCTTCTTCTCTAACAGATATAGCTTTAAATTTTTTAATTCTTTTCTGCCTTATTTAAATATTCATCATCAAGTACACTTGAACCAAAACTTGCAGAAAATGAAACCTTCTTTTTATTGTCTGCAAATTCTAATAAGTCAAACTCTGTCATTCTTCTAAACTCTGGATTCCAAACCTGATCACTTCCGCATACAAAATAATCAAATTTTTCATTTAATTTTGCAATATTATATTTGGTAACATATTTTTTCGATAGTTTTATATTTTTATTAAATTCGTTAAATCTTACTCTTCTTGTAAAATTTTTAACATATCCTTGGATATATCTCACACAAAATTTAATAACTTGCACTATATATTTTGCGTTTGTGCAATCTTTATTTAAAAGATAACTATTTTTTAAAGTAGTAGCATCAAAATTTAATTTTCTCATTACTTCTTGTGTTGCATAATTTTGCAATCTATTTCCATAATTATTATTATCGTAAATCGTAACTATTGCTACCTTTTTCATATTTTTTCCTTACCTTTCACAAAGTCTTTAATCTTACATATTACATATAATATTTGTAGATAATTATTTTTTAATAAATATATTGTAATCTTTTCTTTTTTACTCAATTTTCTTACGTCAATATTAAATATTGTCTCATGATATTTGTTTTGGCATGTCAGATTGTTAATTAATCTAATTTTTTCCTTTTTTCTCTATTTTAGAATAGCTCATTAATCTAGAAATATATGTCATGATACATTCTAACATAACCTTATAATAAAGTTGTTTTTGTGCATTAGACAAAATCTTTAGTAATTTGTTTGATATGTTATCGTACTGTATAAGTTGATCCTTATTAAATCTATTACACGCAGAACTTTCCACTTTTCTATAATGATACAAACATTCATCTATAAATTGAAAACACTGTACATTTTTTCATACATTCATATAGAAATATTCCGTCTTCCAGCAAATAAATATTTTGATCAAATCTAATATCTTTAATGACTTCCCTTTTGAATATTTTCCCCCCACACACATCTAAGTGCTCCATAGTTTATATCTTCCATTGAGTTTATAAATAATATTTTTTCTCTCAATTCTTGGATATTATTTCCATTAATCTGTCTTTCTGATAGTTTTATTTTTTTCATTTTCATTTCTATAATAGCCTGCCTGTACAATTTCTGCCGAAGTTGAAATTGCAACATTTAACAATACTTCTACAGCATTAGGTTCAAGCCAATCATCCGCATCTACAAACATAATAAAGTTACCATTGCATTTTTTCAATAGCTACGTTTCTTGCCGTTGATACTCCATGATTTTTGGTTAATATTAATTTAATTCTATCATCATATTCATACCTTTTTAAGATACCAACCGAGTTATCTTTTGATCCATCATCTACAATAACAACTTCTATTTTATTTATATGTTTGCTTAATTATACTTTCAATACATTTCTTTATATATTTTTCTGCATTATATACTGGAACAATTATACTTACTAATTCATTCATACTTTACTCTTTCTTTAATTCCATATTTTTAAAAAATACCGCATTTGAAATAATCATCGCAATTATATAGAACCAAATTGCAGGAGTTGCAAAACCATTAGTAAAAATGAAAAAGCTAAGCAATATTTTATAATCGCTTTGATGATTATATTTGATACTTTCTTATTATCTAAAGAATCTATATATCCACAGATAATTCCTATTATTAACATATAAATACATATTCCTATTCCTCCAAAATCTTGATAAGGCTCAGTTATCAAAGGATATGTATTATAATTTTTACTATCCTAATTAGTGTATCTTCTGTTGTTGATGGTATTTTAAATTTTAGACCGGTAAAAGCAAATATTGGGAAAGCACATTTTTGCCCATAATAATATTTATCTAATTTTCCTACATTTAAATTAAAATTATCAAAATTGCATGTTAAATACATATATACCTGCATCTGTTTTGTTGAAAGTATACAATCATCTTGTATTTGCAATGCTTGTTTTAAATACTTATCGTCCTGGTTTCTATACTGACTGATTAACATCCAGCCCATACTTCCTAAAACCACGACCATTATTAAAATTTTACCCTCTAGCTTTTTGTTTACTATTGAAATTACAGCAACTGTTAAAACTAATGTTATTATCAGTAATTGTCTAGATACTATTAAGATTGGAATTAATAAACTAATTATATCAATTACAACAACATATATATAATCTATTACTTTGAATTCATTTTTGTAATAATGAATATAGATTATACTTATTGGCATTATCAAGCAAGAGCAAACCGTAAAATAATGTAAGCCTGTAACACCAAAGTTCATATAGCTTGACATGTTTTTTGAAAAAAGAGGTATTTCTTTTCTTATTATAATCTCAACAACTAAGAAAGCACATACGCATATTACACCTAAAGAAAGAAACAGTAAAAATCTTTTTTTAGAAATCTTCTTTTTTTCTTTTTCAGAAATATTATTTTTCTTTTTAACATATAACCTAGTAAAAAAAAGTATATACGACATTACAAGATAAAACCAAGTCATCACAGACCAATTAGCTTGGAATTGATGTAACTGTAAACATGCAAGTCCTATTATTCCAAACCAAACTCCACCAAAAATACCTTCTGAATTCATAAAAACGCCATATTTTTTTTTTTCGACGAAAAAACTATATATATAGCGAGAATACCCAAAATAATAGCTGATACTACATTGCTAACTTTATAATATAAAATAATTGCCAAAAGTGACACAATTGCAACTATAAAAATCATTTTAAATTTTATTAAAAACTGCTTAAATTTATCTTTTTTCATATATACGCTCCATATATCTAACAATAAAGGTTAATCTATTTTTTATCATTTTTATAATTCCATAATGATTCATTTGAGAATTATTAAGCGAATGTCTTCTGTATTTTATCAATTTTTTTGTTGAGAAATATGTTTTTCCATATTTATCATTTAATATTCCAATCCATTGGTCGTGCATTTCAATGTCGTTTGGAATCGGTAATACATATTTCTTAGCCTTACTTAAAAAGGCCATACAACAGCCTATATAAGTGTTTTTATAAATATTTTTTATTATTCCTTTTCCTGAATTTCTATAGGAATAATATGAACTCATTACCATATTCAAATTTTCATCTACAACTTCAGCATCATGTACAACTAAAGTACAATTTTCTTTTTTCAAAACATTTTATTACTTCTGTTACTTTGTCCTTTTCCCAAATATCATCTTGATCAGATAAAAAAATATATTCTCCTGATGTATTTTTTATTGCATTCGCAAAGTTTTGTTTTATTCCTTTTTGGGGACCTTCTATTAAAACTATTCTATCATCATTAAAACTATTTATTATGCCTAATGTATTATCTGTTGAACCATCATCTGAAATTACAAGTTCATCATTTTCTTCCAGGCAATCTAAGATTGTTTTAATCTGTTCTTTTATATATTTTTCTCCATTATATGTTGCCATAGCAACTGAAACTTTGGGTCTCATCACTTTTCCTACTTTCATTCCTATAAATCTTGCCATCATGTTTGGTATAAAATTGAATAAAACCTTCCAATTCTTTTTCTTGCCAAGCTCTCTTTAATACATAGACAGCAAGTTTTCCACCAGATTTATTTACTTTATATTTATTTAAATACTCATTCTGTTTAAAAAACTTTCCTGTATCATAATATCTTTTGTATTGTTGCCTTAGAGTAAATTTGTGCGAGTGTACAACTTTTGAATCTGCACAATATTTTATCTTGTATCCATTTGTTATTAGCTTATATGCAATGTACATATCCTCATTTGTTGGAAAGTCTTTTCCATCATACCCATTTAAGTTTTTAAAAATATCTGTTTTTATCGCAGATGATGCATCAGAAAAGAAAAATGTATTTAAACCTAATTTTTCTATATCATCTTTTGTTTTTATAACGGATCTAGGAGGATAATTACATTCCCTAGTATATCTTTCTATTGTACTGTTTTCACATAATTGTCTACTGTAACACGCTTCAACTTCACCATTAGCAATAGGAGTAGCAAGTTTTTCTAGCCAGTCATCTCTTTCAATTTTTACATCTTGAGTTATAAAAACTAGTATATCTGCTGTTGAATTTTTAGCCACTTTTTCTCTTGATAAACTATGTGAAAATTCCTGTTTCTTTATTACATTGTATTTTATTTTTTCATCTTTCTTTTGCAGTCTTTCAACCACTGACAATGTTCCGTCTTTGCTTTCAGTAATAATATAATTTATATTTTTTACATTATTATAAAAGCCTTGGCTCTTTATTTGATTATATTGATTTTCAATATATTTTTCAGCATTATATACTGGGCAAATAATGTCAATTGTCATTTTAAACTGCTCCCTCTTTTTTGAATACTGTTATAAATGTTTTAAAGAATATTTTTATATCTAGCCACAATGAACAGTTATCTACATAGTAAAGTTCCATTTCCATTCTTTCTTCAAAAGTAGTATTACTTCTTCCATTTACCTGCCAATAGCCTGTAAGCCCTGGCTTTACGCTTAAGAACCTTTCTTTGTTTTCTCCATATTCTTCAACTTCTTTTTTCTACAACAGGTCTTGGCCCAACAAAACTCATCTCACCTTTTAAAAAATTTATTACTTGTGGAAGTTCATCCAAGCTTGTTTTTCTTAAGAAATTTCCTATTGGGGTTATTCTTGGATCATTCTGCAGTTTGTGCGTTTTTTTGAATTCTTTTCTTGCTTCTTCATTGTCTGCTAAATATTCTTTTAATTTTTCGTCTGCTCCAATACACATAGATCTGTATTTATATAATCTGAATATTTTTCCATTCTTACCATATCTTAATTGTTCGTAAAATAATGGTCCTTGCTCTTCTTTTGAAAATTTTCTTGCAAAGTATATAATTATCGTTACAGGTATTAACAATACTGTTCCAATTAGTGCTCCGATTATATCTATCATTCTTTTTATTATTTTATATATTATTTTTTTTCTTAGTTTTCATTTTTTCGTTATACATAACTCTAACATTGTTTTTTCTGTAGCGTTTGGAAGAATTGCTTCTTCAACAACTTCTTCCATTTCTTCTTTTACCGCTAAGTTGCTTTTTACTCATGCAAAACATTCCCTTCTCTATTATTGTTCATTTATAAATTTTAGCCTTCATTCTTCTTATTTTATTCGTTAAATTTTTTCTTATTCTACTCATTAAAATTAGTTTTAATTCAACATTTTTAGAGTGATAACATTCGAATCAAGTTCTTCCTACTTAGTTTGAATATCCTGTTTTCTTTATTATGGCAGAATTCATTTCTTTTACAGCCTCAGATGCTTCGTAGTCGTCTTGTCCGAATGCTTCTTTGTGTAGTTTTTCTACATTGCTTTGTAGTGTAACTGGTACTCCATACCATCTATCTAGTGTTATTCCTTGTGTTTCATAAGGCCACCCTATGCTTTCTGTAACTTTGAATGATGCTAGTTTAGGAACTAGTCCCCATATTTCAGCTGTTGATATGTTTGTTCTTATTCTTGGTAAAATTGTGTCTGCAAAGCTGTTTAGTTGTCCTACACCTAATGTTTTTGCTTTTTGCTTAACATGGCTTCTACTACTGTTCTCATTCTTTCTGTTCTCTTGTAGTCTCCACCTGCAGTATATCTAATTCTAGAATATGCTACTGCCTGTACTCCGTCTAATTTTTGTCTTCCTGTTGATGTTATGTGGCTTGATTTTATTCCAGAGCTTTGTGATGTTGCGTCTATATAGTCATTTATGTATTTTATTTCAGAGCTGTCTAGGTCTATATAAACTCCGCCTAAGCTATCAACTGCTGCTATTACGGCATCAAAGTTTACTGTTACAAATTCTGTTATATTTAAATCTAGTGCTTCGTTTAGAGATTTCAATGTATTTTGTGCTCCACCATAAGAATATGCATGTGTTATTTTGTCTAATCTCTTTGTTCCATTTTCTGTAACATATACATAAGTGTCTCTATAAACAGATATTAATTTTACCTCATTTGTTTTTTCATTTATACTAGCAATTATCATACAGTCACTTCTATTTCAAGTCCATAGTCATCAGCTCTACTATCTATTCCAAGCAAAGCTATGTTTCTATAGCCTTTCAATTTTTTTTTGTATCCTCATTTATTCCAACTGCTGTTTTATCTATGTTTTCCTGTTGCATTTTGTTTAGTTTTCCATTTACAAATGTGTACCCTGCTATTCCAGCTGCTGCAATTAATATTACTAATACAAGTAATATTATTAAAAATATTTTTAGTCCTTTATTCATTTTTTTTTTCTCTTTATTTGGTATTCTTCTGCTCTTTCCATATTTCTTTCATAAGCACCATATTTGTAGTCATTTTCAGACATTGGAATTTCTCCATTTTTCTGGTATTTGTTGTAATCAACCTGTTCTTGTTTTCTATGTTTTTTTGGTTCTTCGGCCATTCTTTTTCCTTTTGCTGCCATTTATTTTTCTCCCTATATTGTTTTTCTTTTATAATATCATTTTTATTATAAACATACAACCCTTTTACTGAATTTTTTGATGGATTTTTGTTCTTTTTGTTGAAATTTTTAACATTTCTAAAATAGCTTATTCTTTATAAATACATGCATGTAGAAAGTTGCAAAACTGGTACTAAAAAAAGCACTTCATAACTCTTCCTTTTTGTATCCTTTACTCTTCGATAATTTATCACTCAAAAAAGAAGACCTCATATGAAGTCCCCATTTTATTCAGTATTTAATTTTATTCAAATTTATTTTTAAACTTATCGTTTTTTATCTTTTTATTAGCTTTTTCTTTTTACTCTTAGTAGTCTTATTCAAGTAATAAATTCTCTTTTTATTTTCAACCTTTATTTTCTGCAATAACTTTTAGTCTCCTAGTATGTTTATCTCTCTTTCTAGTTGTGTTAAAAAATATTTTTTGTTTGATTTGAATTTTGCTGGTTGGAAATTCTTCGCTTGTTTTAGTATTATATCTAGCTTGTCGAAATCTTCTAACGCGAGTATATATCCTTTTTTGTGAAGTTATCAAGTATTTGTAGCTGGTGATCATTTACATGTTCTCCATACTCTTTTAGTCTTGCAGCCGCAATTATTTTCTTTTCTTTTTTTAGCGCTGTTAGTATTGTTCCAACTCCAGCATGACATATTACTATGTCTGCCTTATCTATACATTCTTCGAATGTTTTTACTGGCATGTAGTCTACTATTTTCATGTCCTTTGATTGGAATTTTGTGCTTCCTGCTTGAACTATTATTTCTTCTTTTTTTGCTTATTTTTCCTTCATCTATTTTTATCCTGAATTGCCTGTAATAGTCTAGGAAATTTTTTGTCCTGGGTTCCTAATATTACAAAAATCATTAGTAAATCCACCCCCAACATACAGATTTAGGATATACTTTATGCATTTCTTCCCACTGAACTACAAATGTGTCTGCTATTGGATATACAAGTTTTCCTGCGACTGTTCCTGTTGTTCTGTTTGCAAATGTTTCTATGAATATTACTTTGCTTCCGAATATTTTTGCAATATAGCACATTGGCACTGCTGTATGTGTTCCTGTTGTTACTACTACTTCAGGTTGATATTTGAAGAAGTAGTACAAGCTTATAAAACAGTTTGCTAGGAATTTGAATATATAGCTTACTGGATACTTTTTTGTTCCATATATCAGGAAGCTTATTTTGTTGCCATATTCTTCTTTGAAGCTGTCATCTACCTTTGTTTTTTCGGTTACGATGTGGTAATCGAATTTTTTGAACAATGGTTTTATTTGCATTAGTTCATTTAAGTGTCCTCCTGTGCTTGCAATAAATAAAACATTTCTCTTTATTCCGGTTTGAACATTTCTTTCGGCTAATGCTTTGGGTTTATTTGAATTTCTGTTTTTTTTTTTTTGCTTATAATATAAATTGATAGTACAATTAGTACTCCTATAAGTGAACTTACAGTATCTAAGCATACATCTGTAAATTGACCGCTTCTTTCTGGCACAAATCGTTGGTGTAATTCGTCTAAAGCAGCATATAGAAAGCAGAACATTATGCTTGAATCAAATTTATATTCTGTGCACCATTTGAATGTGATTGCACAACTCATTGTTAGTATTCCAAGTAGCATATATACTGAAAAGTGTGCTCCTTTTCTTACATAGTGCTGTATAGCTTCAATTTGTTCTTGCTTTTCCTGTTCAGTCATATTTTTTCCATCTTTGAAAGTGTTTATGAATATTTCTGCAACTTTTCCACTTGTTTTTGATGATTTATTACCTGTCTCTGACGAAAATTCAAATATTTGATGGCACAGAATTATTATTGCGATTATTAATAAATATCTAATTATGTGTTTTAGAATATTTTTGTTCATTAGAATCCTTCTCTGGTTGTTAATTTTTGTATATATATAATTACAACCTAATTTATTTTTAAATTTTGCTTATTGTTCTAGAATGCTTTGTCTAAAATTTTTGTTTTATTTTTTTACTTTTCTAGTTACATTTTTTCTGGTACTTGTATTCCAAGTAAATTTAAGCCTCTCTCTAATACTGTTTTTACCATGTATGTTGTGTATAATCTTGCATCTTGCAATTTTTTTTTTCTTCGCATATTATATGATTGTTGTTGTAGAAGCTACTGAATTGTTTTGCAAGTGTTATCAAGTATCTTGCTAGTATTGATGGCTCTTCTTTCTTTGTTACGTTTTCTAGTGTTTCTTCAAAGTTATATAATGTATTTATTATATTTTTAGAATCTTCATCATCAAGTTTTGAAACGTCTACGTCTTTTGCTTCTGGTACGTAGCCAACTTTTTCAAGTACACTCTTTGCACGTACTGTTGTGTATTGAACATAAGGACCTGTTTCTCCATTGAAGTTTAGCATTGTGTCCCAATCAAATATTTCGTCTTTAATTCTGCTGTTTGATAAGTCATTGAAAATAACGGCTCCAACACCAACTCTTTTTGCTACTTCTTCTTTGTTTTCTAAGTTAGGATTTTTCTCTTCAATTATTTCCTTGCTTTTTTCGATTGCTTCTTTTAGCAAGTCTTCAAGTTTTATTACTTTTCCCTCTCTTGTAGACATTTTTCCTGTTTTTAATAAAATCATTCCAAATGGAACATGAATTAGTCCATTCGTATATTTTTTATCTATTCCAAGTAATTTTGCAACTTCAAATACTTGTTTAAAGTGTAATACTTGCTCGTAAGATGTTAAGTAAAGTGCCTTGTCGAAATTGTATGTTCTTGCTCTGTATAATATAGCAGCTAAATCTCTTGTAGCATAAGTAGTAGAGCCATTAGATTTTATTATAAGACAAGGTGGCATTCCTTTGTCATCTAGGTTGATTACCTTTGCGCCTTCAGATTCTACTAGTTTTCCTGTTTTTTCTAGTATATCTATTACCTCTGGCATTTTGTCAGAATAGAAAGCCTCTCCATTCAAAGAATCGAATTTTGTTCCAAGTATATCATATATTTTTTGGAATTCTTTCAAGCTTAAATTTCTAAATTTCTGCCATAATTCCACACAATATGGATCTCCATCTTCTAGTTTTTTAAAGTTATTTCTGCAATCTTCTAGAACACTTTCATCTTCCTTACAAAGATTATTTATTCTTATGTAGATTTTTGTAAGTTCATCTATTGGATTTTCCTCGATGTTGTACTCATCACTCCATCTTTTATAACCTTCAATTAATTTTCCAAACTGTGTTCCGTAGTCTCCCAAATGGTTTATTCCTGTAACATTGTATCCAAGATACTTGTAGATGTTATATAAGGCTCCTCCTATTACAGTTGAACGTAAATGGCCAATGTGGAATGGCTTTGCAATGTTTGGAGAAGAATAATCGATTACAATGTTCTTTGGGTTTTCTTGTTTTTTTGCCCCAAAGTTCTCTTTTTCATTGTCAAATTCGTTTATTACTTCATGTGCTATAGCCTTTTTATTTAATTTGAAGTTAAGAAATCCATTTATTGCATTAACCTCAGCAATAATTGAGTTTTCTGTATTTTCATTATTCTGAATTTTTTCTTGTAATTCTGTTGCAATTATTACAGGTGACTTCTTTAATTCCTTTGCCAATATGAAACAAGGAAATGCATAATCACCATTAGAGGTGTCTTTTGGCACCTCTACATTTGCTATTATTTTTTTTCTTTTGGAAGATTTGTAGCTTCTGCTATTTTTCCCGCTATAATTTCTTTAAAATCTTTCACTTATATTGCTCCCTCTTCCGCCCAAAAAGGGGCGTCCCTATTGGGCGGAATATTAATTTATTATTTTCTATCTTGTCTTCGCCCAAAAAGGGGTGTCCCTATTGGGCGACCGTTGAGCGAAATTCTTAGTCTCCTAAACATATTCCGATGTCTCTTGCTGTTTTTACTAAATCATCATTCATTGTTACTTTTCTTAAGTTGCTCTCAGGAGTGTTGCCAGATACGGCACCCATTTCTTTGTTATTTCCTACTACCTCTTCCAGAGTTGCATAGTCTAGTTTTCCATTTTTTATTACTGCTATTGTTCCGAATTTTCTTTCCATAGCAAGTTCCATTGCTTTTGCCCCATATTTTGTTGATAATACTCTATCAAAAGCTGTTGGAGTTCCTCCTCTTTGCATGTATCCTAAAACTGTACATCTAGATTCGAAGCCTGTAATTTCTTCTAATTGCTTTGCAACTTTTTGTCCGGCTCCACCTAATTTGTTGTTGTCTACTCCTTTTCCATTATTTCTAACATTTTCAACTGTAAGTGTTCCTCCCTTTGGAATTGCACCTTCTGCAACAACTACAATGCTGAAATGCTTTCCTTTATTGCTTCTTTCTTGTATTTTTCTTACTGCTGAATTAATATCATAAGGAATTTCTGGAATTAAAGCAATGTCAGCTCCACCTGCTATTGCAGACTCTAAGGCTATCCAGCCGGCATATCTTCCCATTACTTCTAGGACCATTATTCTGTGATGTGTTTCGCCTGTTGTGTGAAGTCTATCTAATGCATCAGATGCAACCGATACTGCTGTGTTATATCCAAATGTAATTTCTGTACAAGCAACATCGTTATCTATTGTTTTTGGAACACCAATTACGTTCATTCCCTTTACGAAGAAATCCCTTGCGGATTTCTGTGTTCCGTCTCCACCAAGAGTGAATACGCAATCAAATCCGTCTTCTTTTACATTTTGAACACATTTATCTGATAAATCTTGGTATTCAACCTCACCGTTTGGAAGTTCAACTTTATAATTGAAAACATTTGCATTTGTTGAAGAACCTATTATAGAACCTCCTCTTGGCAATATTCCTGATGCTATTTTATTTTCGCTTGTGCTTAACTTTATGAAATCGTTATTTAAAAGTCCTCTGTATCCCTCTATGAATCCATAACATTCTATTCCATTTTGCTCAGCCGTTTTTACGATTGCACGAATTACCGCATTAAATCCTGAAACGTCTCCACCATTTGCTAATATTGCAACCTTTTTTATCATTTTCGTTACCTCCTAAATTTCTCTTGAGTTACTATTATTTTTCCCATAAATTTCGTTCTTTACACATTATACCAAAATATTGGAATATTTCAATATTTTCTTGCTAATTTTTATGTTCTTGCTTGTTATTTTTCACTAAATTTAAAATGCAGGCGGGTGCATTCTGCTCCCGCCTGTGTATGGAACCTTCAAATTTTACATTCTCGCCATAATCCTGGCACAGCTGTACAAGACTGTTGCATAATCGTGAAGTCCCCGATAAAAATACCGGTTGCCCACAACCCTCTTGGCTAAAGCCCGAGCGGTCCTTTGTGCCTTTTCCAGCTGGTCGAGTGTCTCAAACTTGAACTTTGCCTGGCAATCTGCATCTAAGCAAATTTCCAACAGATACTGTTCCATATAAAAGCCTCCTTTTAAAAGTATATTTAAAAGCTTTACATAAGTATTTTACCATGTTTTACTAGAATTTGCAAGAGGTTCAGTCTTTTAATTCACTTGTATTTGGTCTTTTTCGATTGATTGTAATACTTTCATTTCAAATTCTTATATACTTATATAACATTTTTCTTTTATAAATTCTTTTATCTTTTTTTCATCTTTTCCTTCATAGTATGGAATAAGTAAATCTTTGAATTCATCTGTTAATTCCGCAGGAATTGCTATAATTCCTTCTCCTCTTGAAATCAAATAATGATTACTATATATTACAGCTGTTCTTTTATTGCCATCAATAAATATTTGTTTTTTCATTATATATAGCAAAAGTTCAATAGCTCTTTCAAGATCATTCATGTCTTTACTAAATATTTCTTCTAACTCTTCTTTAATTACATTTTCAATAGGTAAGTCGGGTTTCCATGTTGTTCCACCTATTGATACTGGTGTACTTCTTACTTTTCCTGCTGTGTAATAAAACCCATCTTCTATCATTTTATTTATTTCACACAACAACGCAAAGTTTGTATTACTCAAAATGACATTTTTATTTAATATAAATTCCCAAGCATGTTTTAAATTTACTATTTTTAATATATCTTCAGATGTCATATTATTTACTTTTCCTCCTGCAATAATACTCTCTGTATCTGCAAAAGTTGTTGCAACACCTTCTAATATAGCTTGATCATAGATTGTACTTACCAAATGTCTTTTAGCAAAATCTATACTTTTTTCTACTTTTTCTGAAAGTTCTTCTTCTATATAATTAAATTGTTTTAATTTTTTCTTTATTTCTCTTATCTTTCTTTTTAACTCTTTTTTGCTTTAATACTATTGTTTAACACCAAATTATATAATTCATCAGAGTATTCTCCAACATATTTTGTCAAAGCAACTCCATCTTCTCTAAAGTGCACATATATATACTTTTTTGAATTATTTTCTCTAATCTCCACTGAGCCATATGCTAATGTTTGCAATTCATGTTCCAGAACTTGCTTATCTTGCAAAAGATTCATAATTTCAATTTTATCTTCCATGATGCTCCTCCTTACAAATGTGAAACTTTTTTAGTTTAATTGTTTAATTTTGTTTCACATTTATATTATATCACAAATTCTAAAAAATGTGAAACTTTTTTGTAGTTTTTTAAACATTTTGTTTCACATTTTTATTTACAAGTAATTTTTGATAACTTTTCTATTAAAAATCTAAATAACTTCAATTCATTAACTAGTATCTATTTCTTACTTATATGTATGTTTTCTATTTCTGTTTTCATCTCTCTTGCTACTATGTTCTGTATTTGAGCAACCAGCTCTTGATTTAAGTCTAGAGCTTTTATTATAACATTTATACTTTCTCCATTTACAAATATTATCACGTCTTCAAAGCCCTTGTTTTTTATTAGATTTTCTGTAATCATTATTGCATTTTTGTTTCATTTATTTTCTTTATTTCATTTTGAGAGATTTCTTTTTGTGAGTCCGGTATAGTTGTGTTTTGTAGTATTGTCTGGTAGCTTTCTAGCATCTGTGAATACATCTTGTCTCTTTCCAGCTTAGATTCCGTAAAGTATTGATTTCCTGCATTGTTATTTGATGTGTTTCCTGAGGTTTGTGCAGTATTCTCAGAAGTATTTTCTCCACTTTCAGCGTTATTTTCTTTCTGCTCGTTAGTATTCTTTTCCAAATTTTGAGGTAAATTTTCTTTAGAATAATTTGAAGAATTTACTTCATCCTTCTGTTCATCTTGTTTTCGTTTACTTGCATTCTCTCCATTTTCATTCTGTTGAGTGGTTTCTTTAGTTTCATCTTTTCCTTGTTTTCCATTTGTTTCGTCTGCTATTGTTTCATTCACATTTGAGCTACTTACCAAAGTTGCGTCTCCCAAGTCGCCATACTTCTCTGAATCTGCAAAAGCCGCAGTATCGAGCGTAGTCTTCACATTTGTTGTATAATTCATGTAACCTGCTGCAATTAGCATTATTGCAATTACAGAAATCACAACTTGATTCTTCTTAAGAATTTTTTTTCATTTTCCTATACCCAGCTAATTTTTTATTGAATATTATCACTTTCTGTTCAATAGTTTTTCATATAGTGCCTTGATATATCATTTGCACCTCTTTCACTTCATCTCTAACACTTGTATTTTGTATGTAGCAACTCCAGTGACCGCTTCTACAGCCTGAACAATATTAGTTTTTACAGTTGCATCGCTTGCTCCCTCTGCCACAACTATTGCACCTTCGATTTTAGGTTTTACCACACTCTGAGTAATCGGTGTTTTTACTCCATCTTCTTCCTTGTAAATTATGTCTTTCTTACTGCTGTTTTCATTCACAGTTCTTGTTCCGCCTCCCGAGTCTTTTTCTTCTGTTGTACTTGAACTTGAATCTTCATCATACATCGGTATTACTTCGTTTGTTTGAGAATATGTAATCATAACCTTAACTTTTCCAATTCCTTTAACATTAGCTAAAATATTTTCTAACTTTTCTTCTATGTTTTCATTAGCAGAAGATTCAAAACTTCCCCCAGAACCATTTTGTACGTCTCCGTTTAATACAATTTCTCCCCCGGAACCATTTTGCCCTGTTGAAGATAATACTGAGCTTTCGCCAGAGCCACCTTGTACGAGTACAGATTTTCCTCCGTTCCCAGATTGTCCCTTATTTTTCTTTTTATCTCCGTGACCATATATAGTTTATTGCTACAATTGTTACAATCAAAATTATTGCAAATACAATTAAATTCTCCATTTTCTTTTTTTCATTTTTGCTTTCCACCTCAGGTACAGTTTCTTTAAATTTTCCTTTAGCCTCTCCATTAACATTTCCTTGAATTTTTTCTTTAATTAAAGCTATTTTTTTCTTAAACATTTCCAGCCTCCTAAGATTTTAATAAATTTCAATCTTTTCTTTTTGAATGTTATAAGTGTTGCTTAGATATTCTTGTAATTCTTCTTTTTTTGAAGAAGTATATCCTTTTCCATTTTCTAAGCTTTCATTTTTTTTCTTCCTTGCTATCAATTATTTCATTTTCTTTACTTTCGTTTTCCTCAACGCTATTTGTTTTTTTCTACTCCAGTGTTTTGATTTTTTTCCTTAACACTCTTTGTTTTTCCATCTCCAGCAATCTCTATTTTTTCTACATTTACGCTGTTTATTTCTACTTTTTTAGTTTCTGTATTACCATTATTTTTGTTTTCCGTAGCAAGTAATTTTATCTGTAATTTTTCTATTGTATAGTTTCCATCATCAGAAACTCTTAGATAAATACTCTCCGCTTCGTAGCCTTTATTTTTCTTTTAACTTTGCTTTTATATCTGTTTTTAAATTTTCAGTATAAATGTCTTTTATTGTTCTCGAATTGTTGTCTTCTAGTTTTTGGGAAATAGTGTTGCTACCTTTTGCCATCATTTTTTCATACTTTTCTGTATTTAATATGTTCTCTGCACTTAGCTTGCTTCCAGAAAATTTTTGTATGAATGGAGAAATTATTGTAAACAGTATGTATATTCCAATTACTACTTTTATGTACTTCTTTGAACTGCCCTCTGGCAGTATCATTTCAATTATCGTTCCGATTATCACAGCAACAATAATTCCTTGCCCCCAACTACTAAAAAAATCAATCATCATTTTTTCATGGCATTTGCCATCTCCTTCTTCAACTCATCATTACCCCTGTATTTGAAATTTTTATTACAAGAGTTACTCCTATAATTAGCATTGTTGATATGCTACACAAAATTGCGAGTAATAGCTTAAATGTGTTTCCCATTTGACCGCAATAGTCTTTACTATTTTTTCGTCCGCAATAGGTTGACACAATGCAGACCCCAGATAATATACTCCCATCAGTGATGCAAGCTTTAAGATTGGTACAACACATATACTGATTATTACTATTACTCCAACGATTCCTACTGCATTTTTCAAAATGTTTCCACAGCTCATTACTGTATCAACAGCATCTCCGCAATATTTTTCCAACTATTGGTATGAAATTTGATACTGCTGCTTTCGTGGTTTTTACTGTCAAAGCATCTACACCATTAGTTATGCTACCTTCTAATGACGATACTCCCACAAATAATGTTAATGCTATTCCAAGTGCCCACACCACAGAATTGCTTAAGAATTTTGAAAGCTTGTCTATCTGAATTTTTGACGATACATTTGATATTATGTTTAACGCTACCGATATTAGTGTTATTGGTATTAAAACTATGTTTATGAAGTTTCCTATAAATGTTATTATGAATAATATAATCGGTTGCAACATCCCTGCAGATGCAATATTTCCTGTCGACACCATTAGTGTAATGAGTAAAGGAATCAGTGAATTTGAAAATGCTACTAGACTTTCAATCGAATCTTTTACCATCGATATAATGTCTGAAAAGTTTTTCATTATCACAGTTACAATTAATATGTATGTAACATAATATGTAATTTGAGACACTCCTTTATTTTCGAGTCCATCACTTATACTTTTAAGCACACTAGAGATTATTACTATTGCAATTATTACTCCGATAGACTTTATGGCAGATCCAATCTCATTAAAAAATATGGACATGATTTTCTTTCCAATTGTTGAATTATCTATATTTCCTTTTATTGCTGAATTTATTAAATCTTTTACGTCTACGTCAAAGTTTTCGTCCTTATATTTATTTGCTTCTTCTATGAAATCTGATATTCCGCATCGATTTGGATTGACTCTCTAGTATTGCTGATGTCTGAATCTCTTGGTTTTCTTGAATATTCTGTGGGTTCTGAGTAGAATTTTTCTGCCCTTGAGCACTTATTCTATAGAAGAAACTGCTATATACGAAGCAAGCTATTGCAACAATTACAATGCTAATTATGAACTTGTGAATTAATCTTTTTCTCATTTTGCAACACTCCCTCCAGAATTTTTTCTATAAAAATTACTCATAAAACATTTTCATACTCACTACTAACATCATTTTATGGTAAAATTTGCACTATTGTTTCTAACAAGCTACACATTATTGGAATCGACATGGACATTATTATAACTTTTCCACCTAAATCCACTTTATTTGCAATCGCCGTTTCCCCTGTATCTTTGCAAATACTAACAGCAAACTCAGTAAGTATTGCAATACCTGTAATCTTTATCAATAGTGCAATAAACTGATTGTTTATAGAAGCTTTTGATGACAAATTTTTTAGAATTTCGATTATCCCTGATAATTTTGTAAATATGAGTGCAAATATAATTACTCCCGCAGAAATCGAAACATACATGGCAAATTCATGTCTATACTGTTTTAATATTACAATTATTATAAGAGCAACCAGCCCAACTCCAATAATTTTTACAATCTCCATATTTGCCTCCGCTAAAAATTGAATATCGTTCTTACCATCTTATACATCATTACAATTGCTCTAATTCAGGTAAAAAACTATAAATTAAATATTGTCCTTACCGTGTCGAATAATGTACTAATCTCTTTTTATTACCATGGTAAGTACAATTATAAGTCCGGGCAAGAGTCGTCATCATTGCTTGATCTTCTCTACCAGCCCTAACCAACACCTGATAAAGCACAGCCACAAGTATTCCAATTGCCGCAATTTTAAATAAAAGATTAATATCCATTACATTTTCCCCTGTCGAATTTTTTTACTATATCAGTATAATCGCCATTGTTAATCCAGTTGCAATTCCAAGCGTTTTATATAATTTCGAATTTTTATTCTTTTCTTCTGTTGCCTGTTTTATCTGTTCTTTTAAAAGATTTATTGTCAAATCTATTTGGCTAACTTGTCCCTCTAAGTCTGTATTTCCAAGCATCTTTCCAAGACTTTTCAATACATCTATATCTTCCTTTTGTAAGGACGTATTATTTATAGAATTTTCAACAGCTAGCTCCCAAGACTTTCCACCAGTCTCTTCTTGCATAAAAGCAATTGCATCTTTAAATATTTTTCCGATACAGTCTTGATTGTCTTGGTATATTTGTTCGAATATCTCTTGAATGCTTTGTGCTGTAACTTTATCTTTGCTTTAAAAACATTAAGCATATTTAAGAGTTCTTCCAGCTCCTTTAATCTGTTATAATATTTTTTTTGAGTACATATTTCCAATAGAAGCAAAGATTGAAAAAACCAAAAAATTAGAATATACTTTATATAATTCATAGTTTGTCCCTTTCTAAACTATCTTTATATATGTATATTCTAATTTTAAAATTTTAGAACTATTTTTTTTTATTTTCGGATTTCAAGTTCTTATTTTTACATTACTAACGGCACTCAAAAATAAATTACATAAATTTTCAAAGTTGCAAAATTTATCTTTCCATGTCTTGGCCTTCAGTTTCTTCTCTTGTATTTTCTGCACTTGGTGTTTCATTTATTTCTTGTGCCCCATTTACTTTTTTGTTCTGCACTTTTTTGATTTTTCTGTACACCTGAAACCTCACTCGTCTCTTGAATTATGTTATAGCTTTCTCTTGAAGTTTCATTTTCTCGTACACTTTGTTGAGCTTGTTTAAATACTTCTGGGCTTAGCATTCTTACAAAATCTATTTTTTCTTTGCCTTCCATTCTCTGTACTTCTTTAAGAGCTCTATTTTGTGCCTCAACTCCGTACTTTTCTGCTAATTTAGCAACACTAATCTTTGATGAAAGCATACTCTTAATTTGATCCTCTGTAAGCTGTATAATGCCTCCAAAATTTTCTCCACCAATGAATCCTAAAAGATTTCCAAGTGTTGTTGCTCTCATTCCATTTCCAGTATCATTGAAAAACATATAGATTTTTCCATCTTCAAATACTCCAAGATTGCAATTGGTTGAGTCTATTATTAAAGTTACATCTTCTTCTTTCAAATCTATTGCTGTAACCATGTGATTTCCAACATATTTACTAAGTTTTTCTTTTTGCTCTTCTGTAAGTTCTTTTTTTATCTTCTTTTTCACCCTCAGAGTTATCTGTTCCATCTTGATCTTGATTTTCATTATCTTGGTCAACAACAGTTTCATTATCCTGCAAAATCGTTCTTTCAATATTCGCCATTGAAAATCCTTCACTTGTTAATTCTTCAGAATCAAGATAAACACTTAAATTTCTAGCATTATATTCTGGATTAATTGCATTAAGTTTTGAAGTTACATCATCAGCCATATTTCTGCAAACTCCAACTCCACCTTCAGTCATATCAAGCCTTGGAAAATATGGTGAATCAATTTTAGGCTCTCCATAACCATCTATGTTCTCCCACATATCATCCATGACTTTCATAACTGTTTGCAAATCCGTTAAATTCATGGACTTTACTTCATCAGCATATTTTTCAACATTATTATTGTATTCATTCAGCTCTTGTTCATATTTAATAGCTTCTTCGTCCTTTAATTTTTTAACTTCAACCGCACTTTCACCAGCAGTAATTCCCAGTGCCAATGACGCAGTAAATAATCCCGGTAAAATTTTATATTTTATGGTATTTTTTATTTTACTTAGTTGCATTTGAAACTTACTTCCAGTTTCATTATATACATCTAGCGGTTGCATTTCACTAATAAATTTTTCATACTCTTTAGCACCATATCTTCTGTAAATATCTTCGAATCTGCCTTGATCAAATAGTGTTTCAATGTCTTTATTTTTAAACTTTGTAGTTACAGCAACATTAAATACCTGATAACCATATAGTTCAAAAATCTTATCAAATTCTCCATTCTTTCTAAGTCTTAAAACTTCATTTACTCTCTCTTTAGTTTTTAATAATTTCTTTAGCTTTCTTTTCATATATACTCCATATTTATAAGTGTTTATTTATATTTTCGTGTTTATTCTATATCAAAAGTATTTTGGTTGTCAACGAAATAATGTAATTATCTTCCTTTTCATGCATAAATTTTTCAATGGCAATCGTAACAATTCACTCACGAATTATTTTTCCCTCCCTACGTTATTTTTTTTCAACATACACTTGTCGTTTTTGACATATGATTTTCCTTGCATTTACAGTACTTTCAGCATATAATACTTATATTATAGTCATGAATATTTTTATATTGATAGGTTCCATTGAAATTTGTATACAAAAATCTAATAGGAATTACTTGTTCAGCCATTTAACTTATTGTATTTCTTTTTTCTAGTACCTTTGGTATGTCATTTATTGCATTTTATATACAATTAACTTTTATTATATAATTTTAGAATTAGGAAGTGATAAAATCAATGGTTATAAATAGAAACACCATAAATTTAATTAAAAGAAATGATATAAAATTTAAAAATATAAAATTTATGCAGGATGAAAAGCTAAAAAAAAGAATTTTTTACATCTTTTAAAAATTATGAGTTTAAACTAACAGAACAATCTGCTTACGAAATAGCCTTATGGATAGAATCAAATGAAAAACATTTATCTGCATTACACCAAAATAATTTTACTAAATATAATTTAGGTGAAATTCTTTTTAGTTGATTTGGGTTGGAATAATTATGATAGAGAATTTGCATATATTCACCCAGCTATAGTTATAAAAGAAACTGCTACAAAAATATTTGTAGTTCCATGTTCAAGTGGTACCCCTAGAAAAGATAAAAAAGGTGACATCTATCCAGAATTTGAAGTTGGAACACCTAATGATGGCTTTCAAAAAGAAATACTATTGTAATGTTATATGAAGCCAAATATATTGATAAAAATAGAGTCATTTCAAGACTTGGTAAAACTTCTAATCAATTTTTTGACAAAATATACAATAAGTTGTTTGAACAAATATTTGAACCAATACATTACAAAATGCAAAAATTAGAAAACAAGGAATAATAATCTTAATTTTGCATATAATCCTTATATAAAATATAAAATTAATTTTTTATATTTTTGATTGACTTATCGTATCAAAAAAATGCTATACTAAATACAGATATTTGAGGCGGTATGCCAATGCCTAAACCTCATGGTTTAGATGAAAAGTTAAATAGCTTAATACTTGATGACAAGTGTTAAGCTATTAGTTTTTCTTCATCTTTTCCTTGTTGTTTATTTCAAGTTTTTATAATTAAACAAACTATAACCTTCCCACATTAATAACTTCATATTTTCTGTTTTGATGTATTATGATTGCTTTTTCAAAAACTTTCTTGTCCAATAGATTTCTCAGTTCAGCATTGTTTTTTATATCTTCCAAATCTTTTCCATGAGCTGTAAATATTCCATTTACTCCGCAATGCAGAGCATATTCTATGCAATCACAGTCTTCATTACTTCCAATTTCATCTGCTACAATTACCTGTGGAGCCATCGATCTGATTGCCATTCTCATTCCTATTGCCTTGGGTATATCATTTATAACATCTGTTCGAATTCCCAAATCATTTTGAGTAACTCCTCTATAGGTTGCAGAAATTTCTCCTCTTTCATCAATCACGGCCACATTCACACCATTAAATTTTCTTTCTGTTTCAATTTCAAAACCATTGCTTATGTTTCTTATAATATCACGCAAAATAGTTGTTTTTCCAAATCCAGGCATTGAAATTATCAATGTATTGAAAACTCTATTATTCGTAAAATCTACTATTTTATCTACAACTTGATTGCTACAGCCAATTATTTGTCTTCCAATTCTAAAATTCAGACTTGATATGTAATTAAAATTCGTTACCTTTCCATCCTGTACAACAGCAGTTCCAACGATTCCAACTCTATTGCCTCCTTGGATTGTAATAAATCCATTTGCAATCTGATTTTGATATGTATATATTGAATTATCGCATATTTTTTGAAATATAAAGTTTATATCCTCTGTCGAAGTCTTATAATAAATTATCTTCTCGGTTTGTCCAAGTTTCAAGATTATTGGTAAGCCATTTCTAATTCGTATTTCTTCTAACATTTCCATCTGATTTTGCAAAATATTTTCTTCTAATAAGATTTTAAGATGCTTCGGAAAACATCTATAAATATTTTCTAAATTCATCACCATTCACCCATTATATTTATATTCATAAAAAAATTATTTATTACAAATTCAGTAAACCCCTACCCAAATCTTAAAAATTGTGGTAAAATATAGAATGTAATTTATATAATACATAGGGTATGTCCCTAAATAAAAAGTTAAAGGAGGAGTTAAAATGTCAGGTCATAGCAAATGGCATAACATTCAAGCCAAAAAGGGTAAGGCTGATGCAGCTAGAGGAAAAGTATTTACAAAATTAGGAAGAGAATTATTAATCGCAGTTAAACAAGGTGGTCCTGACCCGGCAGGAAACTCTAAACTAAAAGATGTAATTGCAAAATGTAAAGCAGCAAACATGCCAAATGATACAATAAACAATGCTATAAAGAAAGCTTCTGGTGCTGGTAACTCAGAGAACTACGAAGAAGTTGTTTATGAAGGATATGGTCCAAATGGTGTTGCTGTAATTGTTGAAGCTAGTACAGATAACAGAAACAGAACTGCAGCAGATGTTAGACACGTATTTGATAGAGCTGGTGGAAATTTAGGAACTACAGGTTGCGTATCTTACATGTTTAATAAAAAAGGTGTTATTGTTATAGATAAAACTACTACAGATAAATCTGAAGATGATTTAATGATGCTTGCATTAGATGCAGGTGCTGAAGATTTTGAAGCAGATGAAGAATGCTATAACATAACAACAACCCCTGAAGATTTTTCTAATGTTAGAGAAGCTTTAGAATCTGATGGTCTTGAATTTGTTGAAGCTGAAATTCAAATGGTACCAACAACTTATGTTGCACTTGATGAAAAGGCTACTGAAAGAATGGATAAAATGCTAGAAAATCTTGATGAGCTTGATGATGTAATGAATGTATATCACAATAGCGAAAACAACTAGTAATATTCTTAATATTTTTTAATTAGAGAAACCCTCAAACTACAGACTAATCTGTAATTTGAGGGTTGTTTTATTCTATCTAATTTTTTAAATTTTATCATATACTTTTGTTAATATAGCCAAATCCTCCTCCTCTTCCACTTCTAGCAACTGTACCATACGCTTCCTGTGTCTTATTTACTAACAGCACCATCTATGATGGAACCATCATCATTTGATTTTATTTTGTCTATTATTTGTTGACCTTCATCTTTTGCAGCTTCAATATTGGCTTTAACCTGTTCAGATTGACTTAATATTCCATTTTTTCCAATCGTATACTTAACTGTAATTCCAATTAATATGGCCATTACACATATTGTAATTGCAAGTACAACTAAAGTTATACCATTTTCTTCCTCTTTGAATTTTTTTATAAAATTTTTGTTCTTTTTCATACAAAAAACTCCTCTTAATGTTAATCTTTACCTATTGTAATTAATTTTATTTTAATTCATTTCATAAGTCAATATTTTATTTCATTTGTAATTATTTGTAACAAAAAAGTAATATTTTACTGTTATCTACCTATCTTTTAAATTTTTAGTATATTATTCAAATAAACTTCCCGCTTCTATTTTGTTTCCTCTTAGGAAGTCGCCTATTGACATTCTCTTTGAATTTTCTCCTTGTATTTCTAACACTTGCAATATTCCCTTATTCGCTTTTATAAATAATCCTGTTTTTTCATCAGAGAATAATACTGCTCCTGCAGTTACACCTTTAAAATGGTCTTTATATTCTTTTAGTTCTTCAAATTTTTCGAATAATTCTTTTTCACTTAATGCTTGAACTTTCCAGAATTTTATTTTTTTCCCATTTAAGTAGGTATAAGCTCCCATTATTGGATTTAATCCTCTTACTAAGTTTTTTATTTCGTCTGCATTTTTGTTTTCCCAATCTATTTTTGCCATTTCTTTTTTTGATAGCATTGGAGCCATTGTAAAGTTTTCTCCCTGTTTTTCTGCTCCAACTTTTTGTTTTAATTCTTCAAATGAAATGTTTTCTTTTCCCTTGACTTCGTCTATTTTTTTTTAACAGTACCTACTAGTAAATCTGCTCCAATTACTTTTAGTCTGTCCCATAGTTCTCCTGTTGTTTCATCTTTTCCAATCTCTGTTTTTTTTTTTTAGAATCATATCTCCTGTGTCCATTCCAACGTCCATAAACATTGTTGTTACTCCAGTTTTGCTATCTCCATTTAGCACTGCCCATTGGATTGGTGCTGCTCCTCTATATTGTGGTAGTAATGAACCATGTACATTTATGCAACCATATTTAGGAATGCTTAATAACTCTTGTGGAAGAATTTCTCCATAAGCCACTACACAAATAATGTCTGGATTTAATTGTTTTACTTCTTCCAAGAATTCTGGATTGTTTCTTACTTTTTCAGGTTGATATACTTTTAAATTTTTTTTCTAGAGCATACTCTTTTTACTGGTGAGGCTGTAAGTTTCATTCCTCTTCCCTTTGGTTTATCTACATTTGTAACAACTCCGATTATATCGTATTTTGCCTCATATAAGGCTTTTTAAAGATTCTTCTGCAAAGTCTGGAGTTCCCATAAACAAAATTCTCATCGCAAATCCTCCTTTTTAGTCTTTGTTGTCTTCTGGGTCAATGTATTCTAATGTTCCTGGAAGCATGTTATCTACAAAAAGTATTCCGTTTAGATGATCTATTTCATGTGCCAAAGCTTGTGCTAATAAATCTTTTCCTACAATTTTTACTTTTTCGCCTTTTTCATTTAATGCTTCTACTACAACTTCCCTTGGTCTTATTAGTTTTGCATATTCGTTAGGAAAGCTTAGACAACCTTCTTCAACTTCTTGTTTCCCTTTTGCTTTAACTATTTTAGGATTTACTAATTGTAATGGTTCGCTTCCATCATATAAATCTATTACAATAACTCTTTTTAGCACTCCAACTTGTGGCGCTGCAAGTCCTACGCCATTGTATCTATGCATAGTTTCAAGCATGTCCTGTAATAATTCTCTTATTTTATCATTAACTTCTTCAACTTCTCTTGAAGTTTTTCTAAGTATTTCATCATTTGATAATCTAATTTGTCTTATTGACATTTTATTTTCCTTTCTACAACATATTGCTTGGATTTACGTCTACTATTATTCTCGTTTCGTATTTCGTATTTTTTATTTCTTTTTCGACTTTTTCTATTGTGTTCTTTAGTGATTTAGTTATTTTTTCGTCCAACTTACATTTTACTATTATTCTCCACCTGAATTTGTTTTTTATTCTATCAATCGGTGCTGGAACTGGCTTGTATAATAGTATTTTTAAGTCTTCTCGTTTTATTTTTTTCTTTCATGTTGTCATATATTTTGTTTGAGACATTTACTATTTCATTCTTGTTTTCACTCGAAATGCCAACTAATATTATATCACAAAAAGGCGGATACCTCAACTGTTTTCTCAGGATTATTTCTGTATTGTAGAATACTTTATAATCTTGTTTTTTTGCATATTGTATGCAAAATGCATCTGGATTGTAAGTTTGAATTATTACTCTTCCTTTGTCTTTTCCTCTTCCAGCGCGCCCCGCTACTTGAGTTAGCGTTTGAAATGTTCTTTCATGTGCACGATAGTCATCTATGTTTAGGCTACTGTCTGCGGCAATTACTCCAACTAATGTTACATTTGGAAAGTCGTGACCTTTTACAACCATCTGTGTTCCAATTAGTATGTCTATTCCTTCTTTTTTTGAATTTATTTAATATTTCTTCATGAGAATTTTTCTTTGTTACTGTATCCATATCCATTCTAATTGTTGATGCCTGTGGAAATAGAGTCTTTATCTGCTCTTCGAGTTTTTGCGTTCCAGTTCCAAAATATCTAATGTTTTTGCTTCCACATTCAGGACAGACTGTTATTGCTCTTATTTCATATCCACAGTAATGACATTTTAACTTATTTTCCTTTAGATGATATGTAAGAGTTATGTTGCAATTCTTGCATTTTGCAGTATATCCACAATCTCTACACATTATGAATGTAGAAAAACCTCTTCTATTAAGAAACAGTATTGTTTGCTTCTTATTTTTGATATTTTCTTCTATTTCCGCCTTTAACTCAGTGCTTATCATAGATTTATTTCCATGTGCTAGTTCCTGCCTTAAATCCACAATTTTTACTTCAGGAAGTTCCATTTGATTTGCTCTTTTTGTAAGTTCTAACAGTTCTATTTCACCATTTACAGCCTTACGATATGTATTCATGTCTGGAGTAGCACTTCCAAGAACTAACGGAATCTGTTTTTCTTCTGCCAAATATTTTGCAATTTCTTTTTGCATTATATCTAGGTGCGTTTTCAGATTTATATGATTCGTCATGCTCCTCATCTATTATTATAAGTCCTAGGTTTTTTACAGGTGCAAAGATTGCCGACCTTGCTCCAATAACAATTTTAGCCTGTCCTCTTTCAATTTTTTTCCATTGATCGAATCTTTCCCCTGCTGATAATTTACTATGCAGTACGGCAATTTTGTCTTCTCCGAATCTACTCAAAAAACGGTCTACAGTCTGTGGTGTAAGAGAAATTTCTGGTACTAACATTATGCTAGATTTTTCAAGTTTTAGAGCCTCTTCTATAAGTTGAATGTAAATTTCTGTTTTTCCAGAACCAGTTACTCCAAACAATAAAAATTCGTCATATTCTTCAAATTGCAAAGAAGCATTTATTTTATCAAATGCTTCTTGTTGTTCATCATTTAAAATTAAATTTCTACTTTTTTTCTACAACCTTATGTATGAAAGGATTTCTATCAACCTTTTTCTCTTCTAGTTTAATATAACCATTTTTCTCGAGAGTTTTTATGATGCTAGCCGATACATCTGCAAGCATTTGAAGTTCTGTGTTAAGAATCTCTGAATCTTCTTCCATATTAAGTAGAAAATTTAAAGCTCTAATTTGCTTTTCAGACTTAATCTTCTTTTTTCTTCTATTTCTTTTGAATTTCATCTCTGTCTTTCGCAAGATATACAAAGTTTTGTAATTTATCGTTAATTCTATTTTCAAATTTTTTAGTAGTTGTTCCTGGTGGAAGCATCAAATTTATGCAATCAGAAATATTGCAAAAATACCTATTTGCCATGTATTTTTGCAAGTTGTATGTTTTCTGGACTGATAGCATTTTTTTCTTCCACCTTTGATATTTCCTTTAGCTTTTCAATATATTCTGAACTTTCCTTTATTCCAACAACATAACCTTCTTCTAGTTGTTTTTTTTCCTCCAAAAGGCAACAAAATTCTACTCCAATTGAAATCTCATTTTCAATTTCTACTGGAATTTTATAGTCAAATGTTTTGTTTAAATTCTTTACATTGCTGTTTATTATAACCTCTGCTATCATCTTTGTTCCTTTTCTATCTTTTTACATGTCCTCTCGATTATTTGCACATCTTATTTTTATGTCTTATATTATTGTAATACTATTTTGTATTCTCATATTTTATCTAATTTCACTTTTTTACTGCTCATTTTTCTAAAGCTCTTCATTTCTCGTCTATCCGTATTTTATCATAGAAAAAAATCAAAGTAAAGGTTTACAACTTCCTTCACTTTGATTCTTATTAAAAACTGAATTTATTTTTTATTTTCTAAGAGATTTTTTACCATCTTCTCTTAAATTTTTAAGTATTATTAGAATTCTGGCTTCGCTACTTTTTTCTTCAGCCTCGATTATAGTAGTTATAATTTGTATTGTTTTTTCCAAATCATTATTCTTCAATACATAATCATAAAAGTCTATTTTTGATTCTTCATATTCGAATCTGCTTAAACGTTTCTTTATCTCATCCTCTGTAATTTCAGGATTTCTTTCCAATAATCTTCTATGTAATTCATTTTTTGGCACGCGTAAAAATATAGTTATTATTTTGGTATCTTGACCTAATAGCTTAACTAAATTTTCAGTTCCATTAACATCCATATCTTTTACAATAATTTTTCCACTTTGAAGTCTTTCATTTAATAATTTTCTTGAAGTTCCGTAATAATGGTCATGGTGAGCATCAAATTCATATAAATCACCATTTTTTATTAGTTCTTCAAACTCCTCTGTAGAAATAAAATTATAAATTCTCCATTCACTTCACCAGCTCTTGGTGCTCTATCTGTATATGATGGAAGAGATGTTATTCTCTCATTTCTTTTTATTAATTCTTTTTTTACAGTATCTTTTCCTGCTCCTGATACTCCTGATAATAATACTAGCATACTTTCACCTTTCCAGCTTCAATTTCGTCTGCTGCAATAGAATCTGGAGCAACATCGTCTGTTTTTACTAATAGTTCTGAACCTGCTGCAATTTGTCTTGCTCTTTTTGGCTGTTGCAATTACTAATAAATATCTGTTATCAACCTTCTCTAGTAATTCAGCTACGCTTGGTTTCGTCATCATAATAAAATTACCTTCTTTCTCAATTTTCATCTATTATATCACAATTTTTTGAATTAGTCACTAGAAATGTTAAAATTTGCACATTTCTAGTATTTCTTTCAATCTTTCATCTTGTTTAGTTAAATATAAATATCCAATTAAAGCCTCATAAGCTGTTGCATGGCTATAATCATCTAATGTTGCATTTTTCGGAATATGATGGTTTTGTGCATTTCTGCCTCTTCTAACAATTTCCCTTTCTTCCTCAGAAAGTTTTTCATCAATTTGTTTTAAAAGATTTGCTTGAGCTTCAGCCTTTACATGCTTTATTGTCTCAATATGCATTGCATGTGGCTTTAGCCTAGTGGTGTTTATAAAATGCATTCTTACATACATTTCAAAAACGCAATCTCCAATGTAAGCCCATGTTAGAGGCGACATTGTATTTACTTCATCTGTATCTTTTTTTCTTTCTATAAGATTATTCTCCATTTATTTTTCCATTCTTTCTAATTTATTTTGCAATTTCTAATGTTATTCTGCCCAAATTTCCGCTTCTAAAATCAGTTAATATTATTCTTGCAGTTTTATCTAAATCTATTGTATTGCCTCTTTGAACTGCTCCACGAACTCTTCCAATGTAGTTCATTACCTCAACTACTTTTTTCATTTTCTTCAAGTTCATCATTTGCAAGCATTTCTTCAACATCTTCTTGATTTAATTTGTAGCGTTCAGTTACATTTTCTCTGTAATTTTCTAATAAAAACTTAGTCAGATTGTATGCAACTTCAGTTTCATCTATAACTTCACTCTTTATTGTTCCTGTATATGCTAAGTTTAACGAAACTTCATCACTGCCAAGCTTTGGCCATAGCACACCAGGTGTATCTAGTAGTTCAATATTGTTAGCAAGTCTAATCCACTGCTTTTGTTTTGTAACTCCTGGTTTATTTCCAACCTGCATAGCTGTTTTATTTGAAATTTTATTTATAAAAGAAGATTTACCTACATTAGGTATTCCAAGCACCATTACTCTTGCAATTTTGTAATTTCTGCCCTTCTGTTCTTGCCTTTTTCTTTTTCTTCTTCCATAACCTCATTTACTTTGTTTATAACCTTAGAAATATCATCTTGGCTTGTTGAGTTAAACAATATAGCAGGAATATTTTTATTTGCAAAATAACTTATCCATCTTGAATTTTCCTTTTCGTTTGCTAAATCACTTTTATTCAATACTATAATTTTCTTTTTATTTGCAATTAATTTTTTGAACATTTGGATTCTGGCTTGATAGTGGAATCCTAGCATCAAGTAGTTCTATTACAATATCTACTAATTTTAAATCTTGTTCTATTTGTTTCATAGTCTTAGCCATGTGGCCTGGAAACCAGTTGATTCCGGCTTTAGTTAACTTTTCTTCTTGATTGTTTTTTTTTCTTTTCAGCTCTCATTTTTCTTTTTTTGATACATATCCATAATTTTCACTTCCATTCTATGTAAATCACTTTATATTTATCGATTATTTGAATCTCTATGTATAGAATCATTTTTAATTATTTTTTTCATCAATTTTCTTCATTGCATCCTCCTTTCCTTATATAAAATTTCTCTTTATTTTTATTTATTATTTTTCCTTATCATTTTATAATTCAAATGCTTCTTTATTTTACCATAAAAGCAAGTGATTTTCAACCAATCACTTGCTTTGTACGAATTATATATCAATTATCACATTGTTCTATAGTTGTTTTTATCTGCTCTTTCATCTTTTTGCATATCATACTTTTGATTTCTGTAGAACCAGTCTGTTTTTTTATCTCTTGGATGTAATTGTTTGTTTTTATCTAACAACCAATCAAATAGTGTAAATAGTGGTAGTGCAATTCCAACTATGCACATAAATACATTTACATAGTCGTCTATCATTCCACCAACAGTGTTCATTTGCTCTATATATTTTATGAGTGCTACTCCAAAATATCCAAAGTATCCTATAATGTAAATAATTACTCCTGTTAGTTTTCTTTTTACAATTAATATAAATGCTAATAAGCATATAAATATAAGAAATATTTCTGTTTCCATGTTCATTGGTTTTATCATAAATTCTATTCCCATTGCTTCTGTATATGTTGCTACGATTCTAAATAGCCAAAACATAACATCTAAGCATACTATCATCCATGTGCTAAATTTTTGCATATTTCATCCTCCTAATATGTTATTTTAAATTTTGACATTTGATCTAAAGGAATTGTTATTACTGGTCTAAATGTAATTTTCTGTGTATTTTGATCACCCAAATCTGTTGCTAGGGTACAGTCTAAATCTCCAATTCCACCATTTTTTTATTACATAAATGCCCCACATTGCCCATGCTGGGTCACAATATATTTGATAAGTAGCAACTTGGTATGTCGCTGTTGTTCCGAATAATACATTATAAACATTTTCATCAGTATAATAGTTCTTTGCAAAGCTCATATTATATGTTAATAATGTTCCTTTAAAGCCATGATTTCTGTTATATGACGCAGTTGTTGGAGAGCTCTTATGTTGTTCACTTCTAGTTGTTCCAGATGTTTGCCATCCAGCTCCTTGCTCTTCCCAGTATAATGTTGGTGTGTAAAAATCTCCATATGCTGAGTTATATTCTAGAGTATATTGTTTGCCATAGTTTGAATTTCCCCATCCACTGGTATGACCTGCTTTTACGCTTTTTCCTTCATCATTAAATCCAGCCTCTATATCTTCCATATTTAAACATCTTGCAGTTGCCCCAACTTTCTCATTACTGTAAAGTTGAGAACATACATAATTCATATAATATAAAGCATTATTGTATCCTTTAAATCCAGTCAAATAAAACGAACTATTGGTTGCTGGTTCAGTTGTTGTTAATTGTACTTCATTGTTTTCATCATTCAATTTCAATATCTTCCAAGTAACATTTACATCTTCCGTAATTGTTTGGTCTGCTGAATATCCACTATATCTTGCCTCTACCACACAGGTTCTTGGAACTGGGATATACTCAACTTCATCTCCCTGTTCTATTTTGGATATTCTGATTTCTTTTTCTGCCGTAGAAACATTGCCTGCTTTGTCTGTTACTTTTACCTTCATTGCGTATTTTATTGAACTATTCATATTTCTAAATGTATATTTTTTTGCTCCACTATCTGCTAAATCTATTACATAATTTTTCCTCCGTCAGAACTATACTGAATTGTGTCTATTCCTGAATTATTCTCTGTAACATTGACGTTTAGCTTTATAGTGTCATCTCCTTCAGTTTCTATGTCAAATGAATTAATAGTTGGAGCATCTTTGTCTTCGACTATTTTAGTACCATCTTCTGTTGTTCTGATTTCCTGTTTCTGAGCATCAATAATTTCTTGTGCTGCTTCTTGCGCACGTTCTTGATTTTCCTTTACTTCTTTTGCAGTTGTTATAAGTCCATCTTTTCCGTACATTGTTCCGACAGTTATTCCTACTAATATTGTCATTACAATTATTGTTATAGCAAGAGCAACTAATGTTATACCTTTTTCATTTTTATATCTATCCATGTTTTCTCCTTAGCATTTTTTTATATTTTATTAGGCGAAAGAAAATTTGATTTTTCTTCCGCCTTAAAACATTTTCCTAGTCTACAAAATCAAATTCATCTTTGAATTTGTCTTTAAATATTTCAAATACTTTGTTTAGTACTTCTTCGTCTTCTACACTTACATAAGATTCTTCATCGCTATCTTGGTCGGTGTCTTCAACTCTAAGTATTACTACTTCTCCTGGTTCGTCACTTTCTTCCTCTGTTGGAAGTAATACAACATATTGTTCATCATCATAGTTTATTAAATCTAAGAATTCAAATTTTGTTTCCTTTCCGTCCTCGTCATTTAATATTATGATGTTGTCCTCTAACTCTTCATTTAAATTATCGTTTTTATTATCCATTTTGGATCTCCTTTCAAATTTTTATTTATTTTTTAATAATAAAGTCTTTTTTTTAATACTAGCTTCTATATTATTTTTGATATTTTATTCTATATATTCTTTTATTAAATTTCAAATTCAAATATATTTAAATTTTTAAGTTGTATAAAACTGTTTTATCAATTCTATTTTGCATTTTTGTTTAATTTCATATAAGATTCTAGTATGTATATCGCGGCTATTGTATCCACTATATTTCTTTTTTTATTTATTCACATTTAAGAAATTCATTGTTTTATGAGCTTCAACTGTTGTTAGCCTTTCGTCTATTGGCACTATTCTTATTTTGTTGAATTTACAGTTTAGTTTGTGGATAAATTTTTCTGTTATTTCCGCTCTCTCACTCTTTGTTCCATCCATGTTATATGGCATTCCTATAGCAAATGTATCTATTTCATAGGCGTTTACTATTTCTTCTAGCCTTTTTAAGACTACCTTATCATTTCCATCATGATGTATGGTTTCAAGTCCTTGAGCAGTTATTCCTAGTGGATCTGTTATAGCTAGTCCAACTCTTGCATCTCCATAATCTATTCCTAATGTTCTCATCTATTTTTCCAATCCTATATAAGTTTTTACCATTTCCTCTAATAACTCATCTCTTTCAACTTGTCTTATTAGATTTCTTGCATTGTTATGACTTGTTATATATGTTGGATCTCCAGAGAGAATATATCCTACTATTTGGTTTATAGGATTGTATCCTTTTTCTGTTAGTGCCTCATATACTTGTTTTAGTATTTCTTTTGTTCTTGCGTTTTTTTCTTTTTCAACGCTAAAGCTGACTGTTTCGTCTGTAACCATTTCACTCACATTCCTTTTTTTTTGAACTAATATATTATCCTCTATAGGTAATTTATATTGTTTTCTTCTGGATCTGCCAAATCTAAGTATTCTTCCAGCTTTTTGTTTACTCCAACTAAAGCTGTTCCTTTATAATATGTAGCTAATGCTATATTTATTTTGGGAGATACTTCTATTGGTTCTTCTCCATGGTAGTCTGATGCAGATTGAATTTTTAAGCTTTCAACTTTTGTTTTCACTGTTTTCATAAATTCTTCAACAGCCTGCATTTCAACTCCAGAGAAAACTATTGCGAATTTTGGTCCCATATAACGTACAAATAAATATTCCGATGATAAATCTTGTTTTATTGTATTACATACTGTGTTTATTACTCTGTCTCCAGTTTTTCTACTTACTGTTTCATTTATTTGAACAAGATTTGTAATCTTGAATAAACATACAGTTGACGTAGTATATTTATCTATAATCTTTTTTTCCATCTGCATATAAATATTCTGCAGTTTTTAATTCTGAATATTCGTCGTCTTTTACAATTCTTTCTATTGTTGATTGATTTTGTACTGTTTTTAATACTGCAATTATGTTATTTTTTACAACCTCTAATATTGTAGCATCTACATTGTCAAATTCGTGTGGTGTGCTTCCTTCTATAATCCAATATCCAATGTAAACATTGTCTATATAAAGAGGGAAGAACATTGCTGCTTTCGCTCTTCCAAACTCCATCTTCTGGTATGGCAGTTTTTCACCTTCTTTATCTACTGTTATATATTTAGGAATTCCTGTTTCTATGCTATCTTTAAATACTGGTTCTGATTGTAAAGATTTCAAGACATCCCAATGCTTTTCAGCAACATTTGAGGCTTTTATAATATATTCTGCTCCATTGTAGACAACTATTGTTGAATATTTTATATTGTATTTTTCAATTAAAATATCATTTATTTTCTTTAATTTTTCATCTGCATTAGATGTTTCACTAATTGTGTTCATAAAATCCTGTAATACATTTAAACTTGTTATTTGCTGGTTTATGTTTTTAAATGCATCTACCTTTTTTGTGGATTGACATGTTATATACAATTAATACTATTATTATTACCACCAGTCCTATTATAATTGCAAATGGCAAGGGATGTCACCTCTTTCTATTTTTCTAAAAATTATTTCTCATCTTGTTTAATGTTTCATTCATGTTACTATTGAATGCACCATTTACAGGTTTATTTTTCTTACTGTAATCATTATAGTTTGGTGCCTCATTATACTTTGATTTTCCTCCGGCTATTAATGGATATACCATATCAGCAAGTTTCTTTAATGCTTCTAAGAACATTTTTGAATATCCATTTAAAGAAATTTCACAATCTACAAGTCTTTCAAGATATCTTGCATAAGTTGCATCCTCAAAAGGTACTGTAGTAAATCTTATTGTATCTTTGTTAAACAAAGTATTTATATATGTTGATGCTGGATCATTGTAGCATGATATACCACCAACAATCATCTTGTCTGTTAATTTTCTTAATGGCAATTTCTTATTTATTACTATTCTTAATTTGTTTGGATCAAGTATATTTTTATATTTTAATTCATTTAAGAATGCAGTTAATGGTTGAATTGTAAGAATATCATAAGTTTGAACTAGATATATTTCCTGTGATTCTTTGAAGTAATTTATATTTGTTTCAAAATCACAATCCAGTAATACAACTGTATGATTCTTTGCAAGTGTTTCAAGTATATTACCATAATCATCGATGCTTTGATTCTCGCCAGGTAGTGTTGTATATACAGAAAGATTTTTACTAATTCTTATGCCATCTTCTATGGAACCCATTCTTAGGCTTTCCATGCATCTGAATGCTTTGTTTCTAAGAACGTCTTCATTTGCAGTGTATATATAATATGAATTTTTATTCTGAGTTAAGTCTAAGATTGCTGTATTTATTCCTTTATTTGATAAATATGCTGCAACATTGTTTACTAAGAATGATGTTCCATTTTTTGATGTTCCAACAAATGAAACTATTTTCTTATCTCCTGTTAATAACATTCCTAATCTTGAATCATCATATTCAGGATATACTTCTTTTAATTGATTACTGTTTTGATTTGAGTAATTTTGTGAAGGATATATATCTTGATTTTCAACTGGGCCATAAGAATTATTATCATTTTCAATTCTCGGCATAGACTGTTTTGATTCTGTTTCTGTTGCAAAATCATCAAGTCCCGGTAAAAACAGCACTACTTTCATTGTTTATACTTGCTTGTGTATTATTTGAACTGGTTTTTTCATCCTCAGCTAATCCAAATAAGTCTATTGAAGAGTCTTGACTAGAAATATTATTTGATTTAACATTATTTACAGTTGCATCATTTTGTCTAATCTGAATTTCTGATTCAACATTCTTCTTTGGTCTTCCTCTTCCTCTCTTTGGCATCTCTACTTCTAGAATCTCGTTTTCATCTTGTTCAGGTTGTTTTCTTGGTCTTCCTCTTCCTTTTTTTTTCTTTTCTACTGGTTGGCTTCCCATGTTTTCTAAGTTATCTAATTTTGTTGCAATGTCAGGTCTGTTTATCATGTTTTCATTTTCAACATTTTCTGATGTTTGCACAGTAGAAGAGTCATATTCAGGTATATCATATTTTGGAACCTCATACTCTGGAAGTCTAAAACTTTGTTCTTCATTTCTTTGAGTTTCATGATATTGATTAAATTCTTCATTCTGTGCTGTATTATTCTCAGATGTGCTTGGTTCCTCTTTTACAGGTGTTGTGTACACCTTTTTTACATTCTGAGTATTAATTGCTGATGGAATTACTACAGGCTTTGTAAGCTTAGATTTTCTAAGTTCTCTATCTATCAAATCAATTTTTTCTGTTCTTCCAACATCTAAATCCTTAGTAGAGAATCCTTTTCCTTGTTGAGCTTGATTGTTTGCAATTTTTCCTTTTACACTGCCAATCATAACTTGTTGATATTTAGGGGAACGCTCTTCAAGCACAGCTCTAACATTTAAAGGTAAAAATTTCGTAATTAATTTAAGTTGAGCATCTGTATATTGTTCAGCAATATCATTGAAACTGTCTACATATTTATCTTCATCTCTTCCGAGTTTTTTATAGTGTTTTATTATATTTTGTATTTCTGTTTCGCTAACACTGTCTGGATCAACAGCTTGATATTCGACATCATCTGATTCAATTTTATAATAAACTTTTTTCTTTTTTTTTGTACGTGGCTGTTTTATTAGCTCACATACTTTTTCAACTTTTCTATCTTGTCCTAGAAGGACATTATAAATTCAATTCCAAATAGTTTTACAAGGATTGATTCTCCTCTTTCTCTTCTATCTGTTGCAATTAGAATAATAGGAATATCGCCCTTCTCTGCTGTTTGAAGCCTCATCAGAAATGGCGTCTAATTTATCAAATATAAAATTATCTATAACTTCATAGTTATTGTTGGCATAAGGCTCTAAATCCTCTCCGATAACTATTCTATCATAAGACTTGTCTCTTTATAGTTCCTTTATTATCGCGTTGAAAAAAATATACATTTTTCCATGAAATTATTTCTTTGTACATAGACTGATATTTTTTTGTGATAGCCTCTGAAATCTTTTCATTATTTACTGCGAATAAAACTCTCATTAGTTTAACCCCTCCAACCTTTTACTACTATTGCAAAAACTAGTGGCAATACTTGGCATATTACTACTATTGTTACACTTGCAATCATTAAAGCAAAACCTTTGTCTCTTACATCTAATTTTTTTATTCCAATTATGTATTGATATATTGCAGCTACTATTATTGCCACAAAACCAAATGGAATACTATAAATTCTAATTTGGTTTAATAAGTAAGCTGTTAGTCCGTAAGAATCTGAACCATAAGCTTCTTTATATTCTTCTAATGTTTTTAATTCTTTGTCTTTTATTTTTATTAATTTTCCTGATACAGTATTTTCTTGTACCTGTTCAACTTGTGATTCTGCTGAAGTTGTTACATAACTTGTAGCAGACACAGGTTTTATTGCAATTGTGCCACCAACCTAAAAAATAGACAAAATAGTGTAGATAAAACTGCGATTACCTTCTTCATATAACAATCCCTTTCTTTAATATATTTTGTGCTAATTTTTTCAAAATATTATACTTATAACATTTTACACTACAAAAAGAAAAATAGCAAGAAAATGTTGGCATTTTTTTAATTATTTTTTCAAATAATTTTCTCACCTTTTCCTGCTAATTTTTCATTGCATTATCCTTTCATTTCTTCCTTGATTTTTACTAAAGTATTTAATGCATCTATTGGTGTTAATTCATTTATGTTTACTTTATCAAGCTCATGTGCAATTTCTGCAAGTTTGAAATTAAACATGTCTAATTGTCCTGACACTTGTTTTTTATTTTCTTTTTCAACGGTCTTATTAGTTAGTACATTTTTTCTTTCAATTTGCTTTAATATTTCGTTTGCCCTTTGTGTTACCACTTTAGGAACTCCTGCCAGTCTTGCAACATGAACACCATAACTTTCATCTGTTCCACCTTCGACTATTTTTCTTAAGAAGATTATGTCCTCTCCTTTTTCTTTTACAGCAATAGAGTAATTCTTAACTCCTTCTAAAGTATTCTCAAGACCTGTTAATTCATGGTAGTGAGTTGCAAATAATGTCTTCGCACCACATTTTTCCTTGTCTTCTATGTATTCTGCAACAGCCCACGCAATCGAAAGTCCATCATAAGTTGATGTTCCTCTTCCTATTTCATCTAGTACTACCAAGCTGTTTGAAGTTGCTTCCTTCAATATGTTTGCAACCTCCATCATTTCAACCATGAATGTACTTTGTCCCATACTTAAATCGTCTGATGCTCCAACTCTTGTGAAGATTTTATCTACAACTCCAATATGTGCAGATGTTGCTGGAACAAAACTACCTATTTGAGCCATTAATGTAATAAGTGCTACTTGCCTCATGTATGTAGACTTTCCTGCCATGTTAGGTCCAGTTATTATTGATAGCCTATTTGATTCTTTGTCCATATATGTATCGTTTGCTACGAAGCTACCCGCTGGCAACATTTTTTCTATTACTGGATGTCTGCCTTCTTTTATGTCTATAATTCCGCTTCTATCAACTTCTGGCTTGCAGTAATTCAAATCTTCTGCAACTTGCGCAAAAGAGCACAGTACATCAAGTTTTGAAATTGCTAAAGCCGACTTCTGAACCCTTTGAATTTGTGATTTTATTTGTTCTCTTATTTGTACGAAAGCCTGATATTCAAGTCCTACAACTTTTTCTTCGGCTCCAAGAACCTTGCTCTCCAATTCTTTTTAGTTCTTCTGTTATATATCTTTCTCCACCAGTTAATGTTTGTTTTCTTATGTATCTATCTGGTACTAAAGATAAGTTAGATTTTGTAACTTCTATATAATATCCAAATACCTTATTGTAACCAACCTTTAGTCCTTTGATTCCAGTTTCTTCTTTTTCTCTAGCTTCTAATTGGACAAGCCAAGTTTTGCCTTGTGTCATTGCTGTTTTTAGTTCATCAATTTCAGTATTATATCCCATTTTTATTACTCCACCTTCAGTTACAAGTATTGGTGGATCATCTACTATTGCCTTGTCTATTAATTCATATATATCTTCTAGGCTATCTAATTCTTCATACAAATTTCTAAGCATTTTAGATTTAGAATTTTTAATCATGCTTTTTATTTCTGGAAGTTTACTGCTAGATGCCTTCAAAGAATTCAATTCTCTTGCATTTACATTTCCATAAGCTATCTTTCCAGCAAGTCTTTCCATGTCGTAAACGCCTTTTAATTTATCTAAAAGCTCTCCTCTTAAAATAATATTTTCCTTCAATTCTTCAACAGCTTCTAATCTTTCATTTATTTCATTTTCATCGATTAATGGGTCTGAAATCCAACGTCTTAAAAGTCTTCCGCCCATTGAAGTAGAAGTTTTATCAAGCACCCATAAAAGAGTTCCCTTTTTAGATTTATCTCTCATTTTTTCTGTTAATTCAAGGTTTCTTCTTGCATTTATATCTAAAGACATATATTTTGTAATTGTATAAATAGTAATTCGATTTATATGTTCAAGTTTTGTTTTTGAGTATCTTCGATATATTTTATTAGTCCATTAATTGCAGATACAGCGAAAAGTCTTTTTTTCTAAGTCTTTTACGATGTTTCCCTTTGTCATCAAAAAAAGAGCATATTGCTCATATATGTTTTCTGTATCTTCACTAAATTTTTCTTCAGGTTCTTCTGATATGTAAACATCAAATCTTTCTTTGATTTTTGAAATTTCTTCTTCACAACCTGTTAGCATTTCATTTGCAATTATTTCCGATGGAGAATATCTTGAAATCTCATCTAATAGTCTTTCAAAATTGTTTTCTTCTTTTATTTCAGATGCATAAAAATCTCCTGTAGAGATATCGCATATTGCAATTCCAAAGAATATTCCCTTCTTAAAAATAGACATTATGAAATTATTTTTCTTTTTCTTCTAGTAAATTTGATTCTGTTACAGTTCCAGGTGTTACAACCCTTATAACATCTCTTTTTACAATTCCTTTAGCAAGCTTAGGATCTTCTAACTGTTCACATATTGCAACTTTGTGTCCATTCTGTACAAGTTTTGCTATGTAACTTTCTGCTGCGTGATATGGTATTCCACACATTGGAGCCCTTTGCTCTTGTCCACAGTCTTTTCCTGTTAGAGTAAGTTCTAGTTCCTGCGATACATTTACTGCATCATCAAAGAACATTTCATAGAAGTCTCCTAATCTGTAAAATAAAATGCAATCTTTTGTATTTCTCTTTTGTTGCAAGATAGTGTTGCATCATTGGTGAATATTCTGCCATGTTTTTATTTATTTACTTCCTTTCATTAACGCATATCATTTTTCTGTTTTGTTGCTTACTGATCTTAGTATCTATTTTTACTTAATCTTTGCTTAGTTTGGTTAAATTTTGCTCGTTTTTATTTTCAGTTCTTAGTCTTGCACCTTTCCCTTTAGGTACCAAATATGTTGAGACGTAATTTCTATGTTTACAATCCTACCAATCATATCTTCTGTTCCTTCAAAGTTTACAACCTTATTTGTTTCCGTTCTTCCTGTAAGCATATTTTCGTTTGTCTTGCTTTTTCCTTCTACAAGAACATTTTGAATTGTATTTATGTATTTTTGATTGTTGCCTTCGATTTGTCCTTCAGCAAGTACCTTTAGACGATTAAATCTTTCATGTTTTACTTCTTCTGGAACTTGATTTTCCATTTTATCGGCTGGAGTTCCAACTCTTCTTGAATAAATAAACATAAACACTTGCTCAAATTTTACCTTATCGACTACATCTAGAGTATCTTCAACCTCTTCTGTTTCTTCAGGGAATCCAACAATTATATCAGTTGAAAATACTACACCTGGAATTCTATCTCTTATTTTCTTAACTAATTCTAAATACTGTTCCTTTGTATATTTTCTATTCATCTTTTTTAAGATATTTGTAGAACCTGATTGAAGTGGTAAATGAATAATTTTACATATTTTTTTTAGACTTTGCAATAACATCAATTACATCATCTGTGAAATCCTTTGGATGTGGTGAAACAAATCTAATTCTCTCTATTCCATCTATTTTTTCAATCTCTTCTAAAAGTTTTGCAAAAAGAATTTATTGGTCCAACATCTTCACCTTTTTCTCTTTCAACTCTCATATAAGAATTTACATTTTGTCCAAGTAATGTTATTTCCTTATATCCTTCTTTTACCAAAGGCATTTCACTTCTGCAACAATTTCTTCTGCTCTTCTACTTCTTTCTCTTCCTCTTACATAAGGAACTATACAATATGTACAGAAATTATTGCACCCATTCATTATTAACACAGATGCCTTATATTTATCATCTCTTCTTACTGGTATTCCCTCAATCACATCTCCATCAATATCAAGTATATCTTCTATTCTTTCATTGTTTACTATTGCTTCGTATAAATCTTGCACAAATTTATGAAGTGTATGTGTTCCAAACACAATATCAACATAAGGATAACTTTGCTTTAACTTATCAACTATGTGTTTTTTTCTTGCATCATGCAACCACCAATAGCAATAACAGCATGGTTCTTCTCCTTATATTTCTTAACTTCTCCCAATTTTCCAAACAGCCTATCTTCTGCATTTTCTCTTACACAACATGTATTGAAAACAATTAAATTAGCTTCAGATAAATCTGAAGTTTTGCTATACCCTATCTCTTCTGCCATTCCAGAAATTCTTTCAGAATCATTTTCATTTAATTGACACCCCATTGTAAGAACTGCATATTTTAGATTCTTTCCTTCATTTATTTTTCTAAGTTTTTCTATGTATTCGTTTTGCTCTCTGAAATCTATATTCACTTATTTTCTTTCCTTTCCATCTCTCATGTTACTACATTTTATTACAAAATTCTCATTTTTGCAATAGGTACATTTCGGACAATTCAGACAATTCGGGAACGGAGGAAATTTTTTCTCCGTCCCCAATTTTAACCTAATCAATTCCGTTTTCATCATCATCTGTTTCATCATATTCAAATTCATATAAATCTTCTGGTTTGTGATATTTTATACTCTTTCTTGGTTTTACCTGTTGATTCTGCGTTTGTGCCGATATTGGGGCCTGCATAGATTGCATTGCTTGCTTTCGATCTTCCCTTTGTTCCTGTCTTTCCTTTTCTTTTCTTCTATCGTCCTGTATCTTGTCATCTCTCTTATTTTGTAATTGTTTATTTAAAGTAGTATTCAATTTTTCGAGTATGTCTGGCACATAGTCTAGAAGCCTATCCAGGCTTGAAGTATGATCTACTGGCAATAATTTTACATTGTTTGGTTGTACTACTAAAAATGCAACTGGAGATATGCTAACTCCTGCTCCACTTCCTCCACCAAAAGGTAGCCTATACTGAACTTGTTCTTCCTTGTCTCTCTTAGTGTATTCATCCAAAGTCTCTCCTCTAAATTCGCTTCCACCTGCTGCGAATCCAAATCCAACTTTTGAGATTGGTATAATTACCGTATTGTTTGAAGCTTGAATTGGTTCACCTATAATTGTGTTTACATCAATCATATCTTTTATACTGTTCATTGCAGTATTCATTAAACTTTCTATTGGATGCTCTCCCATATAATCACTTCTTTCATATTAATTTTTAATAATATGTACCAATTCTTGTTAGTTTATACAGTTTTACTTATTTTTCTAGATATTTTTACTAAAGCAATTAAAAATTTTAGAATTTTAAAGATACTCACATCTATAATCATCGAAAGTCTAATATCATAATAATTTTGATTTATATATATTGGATTTATTTTATAATTTATATTTTTTATTATTTCTTTGGTTTCCCTCTTTTTGTTTTTCATTTACTAAATGGGGAACAATGTTTGATATTACAATACTTATAATTGTAACTAAATATGATGTTATAATATAATCTTTTGTGCTTATTTGAATATTGGCTTTAAATCGTTTTAATTGAGGCTTTATGTCTTTCAGTTCTTTTCTCAGTTTCTTATTTTTTTATTATAAGTTTCAAATCATTTTTTATTTCTCTATTTACCTTTTCTTTAATTTGCTTATTTTTTTTCTTCTTGTTCTTTTAACTTTTCCTGTATTTTTGCTAATTTACTTTTTATCTAGATTAATCCATAACCATTGAAAGTTTCCAATCTTTAGAGAAATTTTTAGAAAAGTTCTTCTATTCTTCCAATTATTATTACCATTATTATTGATATTATTATTAACATTCTTGGATATATGAAATTTCTTTATATTCACTTCAATTTTTGAAATAATAATCAACATCATAAATACTGTAATCATTCCCATAATTACAGCTATAAATATCCCAATAAATTTAAAAATATTAAAAACTAATATCATTCTTCATTCCTTCTTATGCCTTATTCTTGCATATAAGTTAGTTCTGATATTAGTTTTTCCACTTTTTTTCTATTTTAAGCAATTTTATCATTATTTTTTTTCGACTGAAATATCTCCAAATAATTCTTCTTGATTTGTTAGCACTTTATTTCTTCTTGATAATTCAAGTAAACCAGAAAAAGCGGTTACAACTTCTTCCTTCTCACATCTTTTTAAAGAGAATAAATGATTGAATACAAATTTAGGTTTTTTTACAAGTTCTTTTAGTATGTCTTTTACTTTACTTGCAACTGTGTATTTATCTGTAATTGCTATTTTTTCTATATTCTGTGCATTTTGATTTACCTTTTCGTTGTTTATTCTAACAACATTTTCATAAGCACTTACTATTGCTTGTTTTTCGTATTTTTCCTCTAGCTTCTGTTTTGGAAGTTTTATTGTGTCAGGCAATTTATAAAATCTAACACTGTTTTCATTATACATTTGTCTTAATTTTTTTGTTATTTCCTTATATTTTTTGTATTCTATAATTCTTCTTAATAATTCTTCTTCAGATATTTCTTCTTCATCATCTACTTCTTTTGGCAATAGGCTCTTTGATTTCAGATAAATAAGAGTAGAAGCCATTATTAAGAACTCACTTGTAACTTCAAGGTTCATTTCTTCCATTTTATTTATATATTCTATATACTGGTCAGTTATTGTGCTAAGCGAAATATCGTTAATATTCATTTTATTTTTATCTATTAAATGGCACAATAAATCCAATGGTCCTTCAAAGTTTTCAAGTTTTATTGCATACTTATTCGTTTCAAGTGATATTATATTTTGCATTTTTCTCTCCTAAATTCTTTCTATGGCTTGTCTTATATTATCGGATTTATATCCTTTTTTCAATAAGAATTGCATAAGTGTATTTTCGTCCATCTGTTTTTCTTTTTGATTATAAGATTTCTAGCAGAGTATACTTCATACTCTTGCATTCTTTCTTGATATTTTGAAAAGTATTCATCAATTAAGCCAGAGTTGATTCCTTTTGCCATCAACTTATATCGTACTTCCTTCAAAGAAAGATTATTCAGGGCTATGTATTCATTTACCGCTCTCTCAACATAATTAAAGTCATCTATATAGCCATTTTCTTCTAATTCATCTATTATGTTATTTAGCATTTCTTCTTCAATAGAATTATAAAATTTGTTTTTTACTTCTTGCTTACTTCTTTTCTTGTATAAGATATATTTTAAAACTTTTGATTTTGCATTATCATACTCTTCTATTGTATACATAGTAACTCCATATTTATTATTCTTCATCTAAATCTTCTGGTTCTTCTTCAGCCTCTGCTTCTTCTCCACCTTCACCTAAGCTCTTTTCAAAAGCCTCGTTGAATTTTGCTCTTACTTTCTTTTCGATGTCTGCCATTATTTCAGGATTTTCTTCTAGGTATCTCTTTGCGTTTTCTCTACCTTGTCCAATTCTTGTTCCATCATAAGCAAACCAAGAACCACTCTTTTCTACTATATCTAGATTTACTCCTAAATCTAATATGTTTCCAGATTTTGATATACCTTTTCCGTAGATTATATCAAATTCGGCCTCTCTGAATGGTGGTGCAACCTTATTCTTTACAACTTTAACTCTTACTCTATTTCCGAATACTTCACCATCTTGTTTTAGATTTTCTATCTTTCTTATATCAAGTCTAACTGAAGCATAGAATTTTAGTGCTCTTCCTCCAGGAGTTGTTTCTGGATTTCCAAACATTATTCCTACTTTTTCTCTTAATTGGTTTATAAATACTATTGCAGTATTTGATTTATTTAGAACACCTGCTAATTTTCTTAATGCCTGTGACATAAGTCTTGCTTGTAAACCAACATGTGCGTCTCCCATATCTCCATCTATTTCAGCCTTTGGAACTAATGCAGCAACAGAGTCTACAACTATAATGTCTATAGCACCACTTCTAACAAGTGCTTCTGCAATCTCAAGTGCTTGCTCTCCAGTGTCTGGTTGAGATACAATTAAATTATCTATATCAACTCCAAGATGTTTAGCATATACTGGGTCTAAAGCATGCTCTGCATCTATGAAAGCTGCTTCTCCACCTCTTTTTTGACATTCTGCAATTGCGTGTAATGCAAGAGTTGTTTTTCCTGAAGATTCAGGTCCAAATATTTCTATAATTCTTCCCTTTGGAATACCGCCTATTCCAAGTGCAACATCTAAGCTTAATGCTCCTGTTGGAATTGCTTCTACATTCATTGCAGTAAAGTCTCCAAGTTTCATAACAGATCCTTTACCAAATTGTTTTTCAATTTGACCTAATGCTGATTCTAGTGCTTTTTTTTCTTTTCATTGTTTTCTATACTCATAAATTTTCCTCCTAATATTGTGAATTTTATTTAACTCTTTAAAACACTTGTTCGTAATTAATTTTTCTATATTATATACTATTATAAAAAAAATGTCAATACTTTTTTTCAAACTTTTGTTCTCTTTTTTATTTTATCTCATGTAGACTTTATTTTCTGTACCAAAGTTCAGCACCATAAAATGTGGTATAGTTTGTTGGCTCTACAGTTCCATATAAAGATTGAGAAGTTATTGTTATATTTTTGTTCCTACAAATACCTATAAATGGTACATCTTCTTTATATTGTGCATAAATTTTTTGATAGATTTCTTTTAACTGTTTTGTATCTTTTATTATAGTTGCATTATTTAGTAATTCTATCATTTTATCGCTATTATAATTCTCTATATTTCCAGTGGCAAAGTAATATGTTAAGTCCGGACTATATGCAGTATAAACGCCAGTGTACAATATTTGATAATCCTTATCATTCATAAGTTCTCCATACTGACTGCTCGAAACTACACTTACAGTGGTTTCAATTCCTATTTCAGACAATTGTTCTTTTATCTGTTCTGCTGCATTTACTCTATCAGTTTGATCTTTATTAACCGATATTTTTAACCTTAGAGTTCTTGTAACTCCATCTATTACTTTTCTCCATCGATTGTTTCTATATTCCCATCCACCATCTTCAAGTACCTTTTTTTTGCCTGTTCTGCATTATATCCTGAACTAACATCTTCTGTACAATTCAAGTAGTTTCCATAGTCAAGTGGATATTGTGCAATAATTCTTTGATTGTTATAAACAGATGATACAATATTGTCTTTATCTATAGCATAGCTTAATGCTTGTCTAACAGCTTTATCCTGCAAAATTACATCAGTACAATTTAAGGCCAAGAAGTCAAATTCACGTCCAGGATATTCAGTTTTATTAAAGCCTATCGTTCCAATATGTTCTCCAAAATTTGCATTTGAAGTATTTATTAAGTCTATGTTTCCAATTTTAAAACTGTTAAAAGCCTCTCCCATAGTTGAATATAAATTTATTTTAATATTATCAATTTTTATATCTTCAACATCTGGATTTCTCCAGTTTTCATTCTTGGTTAATGTTACATTGTTTGTGCTTATGTTTGTTATCTTGTATCTTCCTGTTCCAATCGGAATTTTTGTACTTTCATAGAAATTTTCTCCTAAATAATAATTGCTTGATAGTATTGGGAATGTAAGGTTATATTCGAAGAAAGGAACGTTTCCATCTAGCGTTAATTTTATCGTGCTTGCATCTATTATTTCTACAGTTGAAATATGCTGTACATTATATTTGTATATTGAATTTCCGTTTTTCAAAATATCAATTGTGAAAGCAACGTCTTTTGAAAGAAACGAAGTTCCATCTTGCCAATTTATATTGTTATTTACTTTTACAACATAAATATTATCTCCCGTTTTCGAACACTCCTTTGCAAGACAAGGTTTCAATTGATAATCAGATGTTAATGAAAACAATGGCTCAAATATCAATGTATCTATATTCAAAATTTCTTTATTGTTTGTTATTAGTGGGTTCATCGTATCATAGCTTGTAAGCGATAAACGTATGTCCCTTATAATTTCTTCCTGTGCAACATTACTTTCCTCTTGATTCTGATATTCTTCTTTATTGTTATTATTATAAATTCTGTATCCAGAATAAGATATTATTCCAATTACAAATATTATAAATATATATTTAAAAATTGTGCTTACTTTCATTAAAACTTATTTTCCTTTCTCGCTTTGTTTCTATATACCCATTCTTGTAAAAAATTTACTACCTAGTGTTACTTAAGTCTCTTTAATAATTGCACCATGCTTATAATACATTAAATATTTTTGTTTTTCAATAGTTATAGTCAAAATGAGCACAAAAAAGGAACATTTTCATGCCCCATTTCATTTTATAAAATTGTTTATGATTCTATTTTCTAGATTCAACAATAAGCTTAATTCCAGTTCTTTCTTCCCCTTCAACTTCTACTTCAGCAAATGCTGGTATGCATATTAAATCAACTCCTGCTGGTGCTACAAACCCTCTTGCTATTGCTACTGCCTTCACAGCCTGGTTAAGAGCTCCTGCTCCTATTGCTTGCATTTCAGCCTTATTAGCTTCCTTAACTAACCCAGCTATTGCTCCTGCAACTGAATTTGGGTTTGATTTTGATGAGGTTTTTAAAACTTCCATTCTTTTCCTCCTAATATTTTATTTTGCTATGTGTTTCTAAGTACAGTTATATTTATATAATATTTAAGAGGTTTTGTCTATAGTTTTTGGTAATTTTTTACATATTTCATCGTCCATTTTTATCATTTTTCTTCATTTATTTTCGTGATATTCTAATAACCTCATTTACTCGACATGTTTCCTCATTTATTTTAAAAATACAACCATTTAGCATGCACTTTTCGTCTGCCAATTTATATTTTTCTGGAAGAGTGGTTTCAAATCTTTTAATCGAGGCTTTATAATCCATTCCTATAACAGATTTCATTGGACCTGTCATACCAATATCAGTTATATAACCAGTTCCATTCTCTAATATCTGTTCATCTGCTGTTTGAACATGTGTATGAGTTCCAAACATTGCAGTTATTTTGCCATCTAGATAATAGCCCATTGCAATTTTTTCGGCAGTAGCTTCCGCATGAAAGTCCAGTATTATAATGTCTGCTCTTCCTTTTACTTCCTTCAAAATTTCTTGCATTTTTAAGAATGGATTTTCAGACAATACATTCATATCTGTTCTTCCAATTAAATTTACCACACATACATTATGAGACTTGGTTTTATAAATTCTATATCCCTTTCCAGGTACATTTTCTGGATAGTTTGCGGGTCTTAACATTTTCTCATCATCTATAAATGAAAAAATATCCTTCTTTCCCCAAGTATGGTTCCCCATAGTTATCGCATCAATGTTTAAAGCCTTCAAATCGTTAAATAATTTTGTTGTTATTCCCATTCCTCCGGCAACGTTCTCAGCATTAACTATTACAAAATCTATCTTCTCTTCTTCTCTTATTTTAGGAAGTTCTTCTCTTAATTTTTTTACACTCTGTTCTCCAACTAAATCTCCTATTGCTAAAACATTCATATTTATTTTTACCTTTCTAGCTTGTTTTAATAGTCAAAGCATAAAATTGACCTGACTATTAAATTTTATTACTCTCTAATTATGTAATTTTTTATTCCATTTTTTCATTATTTTATCAAAAAATATCCTTTTATGATTATCGTCATTTCTTGTTCTGAATCATAGTTGCCTTCCGAATCAGTATTATAGCTTATGTCCACAGTTGTAATATAAATATTTCTTGTGTCATCTACTCTATGAATTCTATGATTTGCAATGTATTCTTTTGCACTTTTTTATCGCTATTTTTCTTTGCTTCCATTACATTTAATACATAATCTTTTAGGTTTATGTTAAAAGCATCATCTAAGCTTATATTTTCTAATTCATTCTCTTTAGCACTGTATTCAGATACTTGAAATTCCTTTATATAGCTATATCCTTCTACCGGTATTACTCCATCAGTTGAATATTGCGAATACACATTTTCACGTGTTGATCTGTATTCATAATCTTCATCGTATGGACTGTAATGTCTAATTAATTTTTTTGGTAAGCTCTTCCTTATCCAAATATTTTGGTAGGTATTTTTCACAATTTTCCTGTCTTGATAAGTATCTGTAAGCACTTGATGCAGTTGCCTTTTCCTCTTTTGAAAGGCTTGTAAAGCTTTCTCCTTCTCTCCATGCATTTCTTAATCTTGATGCCTGATTGTAATTCGATATTTCTTCCATGTTTACTACTGGCAATATTGTTGAAATTGCCATCAGTCCCGCTGCAACTAGCACAGCATTGGTTAAATATTTTCTTTTATTTACTATAGATAGAACAATTGCTATGATTTCAAATATTATAAACATTACTCCCATGTATCTTACAGGTGTAATTCCATTCTCACCAATTCTTGCTCCAATCGAATATATTTGAAGTCCAATCAACGGAATGAATGCTATTGGCATTATCTTTGAAAATACTTCTACAAATCTATTTTTCTCTTTAAATTCGTAAGTCATTACCCATACTGGAAAAGCCACAACAAATAGTCCTGCTACAATTCTATAAATTGAATTTTGCGGAATTTGTCTTAATACCAATATTTTTATCATGTATATATAGATTATTATTGTTGCAATAGCTGTTAATGGTAACAATACGAATGAAATTACCGTTTCTATAAACCTAGAATTTTCTCCTTCTGTATTTGTTATTGATAACAATGTTGCTGGAATTAAGAAAAAACCTGCTATTGCAATTTGTGCTCTTAATACTAATTCATAATTTTTGCCTGGAGTTAGCAAGCTGATTGATATTGCCATTATTAAAGCAAATCCAACTACTAAAATTCCATATATTACACCTGTTCCGAATAAATTTTTGAATACTCTAGTACAATATTTCGATAACTCTAGTCCAGAATTTTTTATAACTTTAAATAGCCCTATCAAAAAAGCTACTATATAATATCCAGTTAAAATTCTTGATGCACTCGCACCAAATACGTTGTAATGAGCAAATCTTTCAAGTACCACTGCGATTACAAATCCAGCAACACATGAATACATTTTTGACTTTTTTTCTTTAAAATATGATTCCACCACAAAAAAATTAATGGCAGCAATTACAGCAATAATTGCAAACGAATTTAAAAAACTACTCCATGCATTAAAATTTGCAAATGTGAATACAAGTGTTGCAATTATTATTGCTGTATTGGTTGCCATGTACTGTTTTATGTATTTTTTGTAATTTGACGTAAGTCTGTTTAAAAAATCTCTTACTTTTTCCATAAAATTTCCCCTTTTTAATTTATTTAAGGTATATTAGCTGTGAAATTATTCAAAATAATTCAAACACTCTGAAATAGAAAACTTACACATTAATTGTAATCGTAATTTTTCTTCAAAACTAAAATCTCCCTTTATTTCAAAAGCATTATATCATACTTTTCTAAATAAAGGGAGATTTTTTATTAATTTTATATTGTGTTATTAATTTTGTGTTGTGTTAGAGTTCATATTTTCTAACCTTTTCGGATATGTGCATACTTCAATTTCCTTGTATATCTTTGCAGCATCACTTGCGTAATCTATTTCTGCATACAAAGCTAATACAATATGTATGTCATCATCTTTTTTCTTCCTTGATTATCCCATAGAAAACTGCTGGTATATCATCATCAACTGCAATTTTTCTATCCTCATCTGCCGAAAACTTATCTCTAGTATTATCCACAGTTAGAATATAGCCCGTTTTGTCCATCTCAAGACAACCATCTAATCTTTCTTCTTTTTTTGTATTCTAGATCCTTTATAATCAAATCGCCCTCAACAGTAAACTGTACAATTCTTATTTTATCCTCTTTTCTCTCTTGAGAATTTATTTTTGTGTTTTCAATAAATTTATCAAGTTTTTCTTTACCGTAAATTTTATTATATGTAATTACTACACAGCCGTCATCAATCGCCTGCTCCAACGAATAATCTTGCGGAAGCTCCGATAAAGCTCTGTATCCATAAGAATCTACCTTAGGCTCATTATTTGTTGAAATCTCCTCATTGCGATTTTGTGAATCATTTTTCTCACTTAAGTTTTTCGAGTTTTCTTGATTATTTATTTTATAATATACTCCTCCTGCTAAAGTAATAACGATTAACACAATAATTATTAGTATAATTTTCTTTTTCATACGTAACACCTTTCCTTTCTTTCAGCATTTCTGCTTTCTACTATTTAGATGCAGAACGTCTTCTGTTTTGTTGGTGTTTTGTAAAAATTATTGCAAATATTATAGTTAGTACTAAAAATATCGATGCCAAAGACAAATAAATATTACTTTGTATATTATTAGGTTGATTGTTAATCTCAGTTATTTCTGCATATTCCGGTCCTGTTACATTATTTGCAACATCTTCATTTATATTATTGCTTAACTCATTTTTATTTTCCATCTGAGAATCTTGTATTGAATCTGTGAAATCGTTGGTTTTAGAGTTTTCCGATATTGATGTTGTATTCTCCTTAACCATATTATTCTGTGATTGCTCCGTGTTTGTTTTAGATATATCTCTCTTTTTTGGCTTCTTACAGAACTAATATATAATGTTAGTGCTACAATAAACATGCTGATATTTCCAAGCATTAGTTTCAAGCTATTTAACGCCTTGTAATATCTCCATTGAACGGTTCCGATTGGTTCATTCAGGATTCTTGCTATCTCTTTAAAAGATAATTCGCCAACTATTTTTAACGATACAATTTCTCTTTTTCTTTAAGTGATAATCCAGTTATTATTTTGTTGTATTTTTCTGTATCTACAATATCTTGAAGTTCTTTGCATTCTTTGCCTGTGTCTATGTTGTAGGCTTCCTCTAATGAAATATTCGTTTTTTCTTTTCTTAGAAATGTAAGTGCTTCATTCTTCGTAACAGCATATAACCAAGTTGCTTCTTTTGAACTTGGTAACTGTTCTGTCTTTAAATTACATATCTTTGCAAAGACAATTTGCATCACATCTTCACTATTTTCTTTGTTTTTCAATATAGAAAATGCAATTTTATAAACCAATTGATTATAATTTTTATATAGAATTTCAAATTGTGAATTATTACCTTTTCGCATCTCTGAAAATATTTTGTGTAACTCTTGCTTATCTATCATAATTTTTTCCTTTTTTTTATTCTATTATAATTATAGCTTTTTGCAACTTGTCAATAACTCGACAATAGTATTTTCCATTGTTATTTATTCTTTGATAATTCATAATAATTATAGAAATATGGTACTACAGTAAATGAACACAAACTCAATAAAATTTCTCCTGATGAAAAGAATGATGGTTGTATCATTTGGAAAGCAAAACCAACTATTACTGTAATTAAATATACTTTGTTGTTTATAAAGTTCGGTTTTTTTTAGCAATATGTTGAAAAAAATATATTATTGAAATAACATTTACAATAATTTCAGCAAACTCATCTATATTGGCAATTCCATAAGCTACTCTTGCAATAGTCATTATTCCATAAGAAACTGTTTGTATTATTAGTGTTATAATTAATACGTAATTTGCCACCTTAATATTAACTTGCTTTTTGTACATTTTTAATAGTGCCATCGTAAAATATATTGCAAATCCAATTACACTTGTTTGGTACAAGATTATTGAAATAAAGGCACCTCCAAAATAAAAAATTAAATAATAAGCTAATAATATTACACTTCCAACAAATGCTAATATTGTTGTTTTTTTGTCATCTCGCAAAAATTCTTTTTTACTTTTCCCATTATTTATCTCCATCTATTTTTTTATTTAATTTATCACAATATTGCTCATTTATCAATGTAATTGTGGAAATTAATAGCAAACACTATATGAATTTTTCCATGTATTCTAGTTATTAAATGTGCGAATCACACTTTTTGCAAGTTTTTTGAGGGTTATATCACATTTTTGTATTCAATTCTATCTTATTCAATATGTTTTTTCCAATATTTTCTACTTTATTTGACATTATAGAAAATCTACTGTATTATATATACTGTTCAAAGGGGGCTTAAACATGAGTAAAGGAAGACATTCTGCTAATAATTCTTCAAATAATAGCAGTCACAAATTTAATATTTTACCTGTATTTATTTTTTTGATTATTGTAATTATTTTGTTATCATTATATCATTTTAGAGATTCTATATATACTTTTTTTAATAGCCAAAATAGTAAAAACATCTCGTCAAAAGTTGAAAATACCATATTTTCAAATGAAACTCTTAATGAAGTTAATATTGAGAATTTAGAAGTTGTTGAGGAAACCACAAATACTGTAGAAAATTTAGAGTACTTAGAAATAAAAAATTTTCAAATAGACACATCAAATCCAAACCAAACTAAGGTATCTGTATTTTTAGATAATACTTCTGCAGAAGATATCTCTGATTTGCATTTAACTGTAACATTACTTGATGAAAACCATTCTGACATTGTATCATTTGATACTTATGTAAGCAAAAGTTCTTTCCCATAGTACTAAAAAAAAATAAATATAAATTCTAAAGAAAATCTTACGAATGCAAAACATATAAAAAATTAAATTATAGCCACTGATATTTCAGTGGTTCCATTATTTTTACTATATATTTTAAATAACATCATATGACTCAAAATGTTCCTTAACACAAATAAAACCTATCAACTTAAAATTGATAGGTTTTATTATTTTGTAAAATATTATATTTTACATTATCTTTCTACATAGCACTGTATAACAATGTCATTTGTAGTTACTTTAGTATGGCCTTCAACTGCGTTCCATGCATTTATATCCCATGTTAGTGTTTTTGTTGTAGAATCGTATGTTAATCCGTTGTTTGGCAAACTTGTGCATGTAAATAATGTTGTACCTTTATAAGTTACTGTTATTGGATTATCAGCATCTACTACTAAAGGATTTGATAATGTAGTTGTATATTTTCCGTTTACTGTGTCTATTGGGTCTTTTGTTGTATTTTGATCCAATATATTAGTAAAGTTTTCAACTAATGAGTCTATACTATTTGATGTGTAAACAGTATTATTTGATGACATTGCTTTTTAACAATTTTTTCTGCTCCCTTTTCAGTTCCAAACTGGATTGAATAAAATTCTGTTGTTATTGGATTTCCTTTAATTTCTGAAGCTTGATTTCTTAATCCTTCATAATTATTACTACTAGAATTTCCTGAATAACTTGTTGTTGGAGCACCATCAGATAATAATATTACTACGTTAGAATTTTCAGAATGATTATCCTTTAAGTCCCCTATAGTTGTTTTTGTTAAATCTAATGCAGCTGATACATTTGTTCCAAGTCCCCCATCCGGATTCTCAGCTGGTAACGATATATTATTTATTTCGTTTACCAATGCACCGTAGTTAGTTTTATCTGCAAATCCAAGTTTTGAAGTTCCTGAATATGGAATTGCAACTTTTTGTTCTTCCCATTTAGAATACCAAACTCCATCTATCTTTTTACAATTCCAATGTAGATGCCATCTATCATTATCAGTGCATCTTTCTGTTCCCACATATTTAATAGTAGTTAATGGATTTGCCGTGTTAAACGTTAATACTGTTACTGTAACTTTAGATTCTGGATCCTTTTTATATATAGAGTTTATGAATTTTGTTGCAGCTGTTTTTGCAGCATCTAATCGCGTTGTTACATTATCAGACACTTTCTTTTCTTGCATACTATAAGATAAGTCCATTACAAGTACAATATTCACAGCGTCTTTTCCAGTTGTTCCTTTTTTAACTTCTTTTACTGCAGCTTTTAATTCAGATACAGTTGTTGTTACAGTATTACTATTTCCACTCGTTGTGCCACCTAAATTTGCAGTGTTTGAAATTGTTCTTCCTATTGTGTTAGCACTAACTGTTGCATCAAATTCTAGTGTTATACTTGAATTCTTTGTTATTGTCAAGTTGTTCCATTCAACATTTCCTTCATTTAGATTTCCATTGTGAGTTATATTTCTAACATTTTCTAGTCCCTCTGGAATTGGATCTGTTATATTTATTCCTGAAGCATCTACCAATCCTCTAGTTTCTGTAACTTTAATTGTATAGTGTAATGTATCTCCAACTTTTACTGCAGTTTCATTTACTTTCTTGCTTATTGTTACATTTGGTGTGCCATAATATATATTAATGTAATTTGATCCTGTGCCAATTACAAGAAGTGCTTCTTTTGTTCTATTAGAAGATTCTTTGTTATACTCAGTATATCTGCCTTGATTTTTAGTTGTATACTCATTTATTTTCTCTTCATATAAAGCTTCAAATTCTTCAGCTTTATTTTCGTCTTCAACTCCATTATAGAAATAATGTACTGTATACTTATAAGTATTTCTTGTATAATACAATTTTAATACTAATTGACCATCGCCTGTTATTGTTCCAGATGTCTTTGTTCCTTCTACTGTTGAATCATATGTGAATCCTGGATATTGTTTTGGTGTTGCTGTTGCTGTTGTGTCTGTTGTTCCTGCTAATGTTTCTGTATCTTTTAATGTGAATTTTTCACCATCTAATTCTTCTAAGTTTTCTAAGTAATGCTCTACTTTGTATTCTGTATTATCATTTGCTTTAAAGCTTCCTTTGATTACTACATTGCTTGCTGGCATTGTGAAATCTTTTTTATCCCAACCACTAAATGTGTATCCTGGTGCTGTTGCATCTTCTGCTACTGTTACACTTGCTCCATATTTATATGTTGCTTCTGCTGGTGTCTCACTTGCTCCTGTTGGAACTTTTCCCTCATATTTATATGTTACTTTGTAACTGTTTCTTGTATAATATACTGTTGCTATATTATTTGTTGTGTCTATTTTTATTTTTTCTTTATCTTGACGTACATATGTGTAGCCTTCAAAAGTTTCCTTAGTTACATCTATTTCTTCTTCGTATTTTGCTTCTCCTGTTGTTGTCTTTAATATATTTGTTTCATTACCTTCTTCTACGTATTTTATTGTATAGCTGTAACTATTTCTTGTATAATACAATTTTAATACTAATTGACCATCACCTGTTATTGTTCCAGATGTCTTTGTTCCTTCTACATTTTCATTAAATGTGAATCCTGGATATTGTTTTGGTTTTGCTGTTGCTGTTGTATCTGTTTTTCCTGCTAATGTTTCTGTTTCTTTTAATGTAAATGTTTTACCATCTAAGTCTTCTAAGTAATGCTCTACTTTGTATTGTGTATCATCATTTGCTTTAAAGCTTCCTTTGATTACTACATCGTTTGCTGGCATTGTGAAATCATCTTTATCCCAACCACTAAATGTATATCCTGGTGCTGTCGCATCTTCTGCTACTGTTACGCTTTCTCCATATTTATATGTTGCTTTTTGCTGGTAACTCACTTGCCCCTGTTGGAAACTCTCCCTCATATTCATATGTTACGTTGTAACTGTTTCTTGTATAATATACTGTTGCTATATTATTTGTTGTGTCTATTTTTATTTTTTCTTTATCTTGACGTACATATGTGTAGCCTTCAAAAGTTTCCTTAGTTACATCTATTTCTTCTTCGTATTTTGCTTCTCCTGTTGTTGTCTTTAATATATTTGTTTCATTACCTTCTTCTACGTATTTTATTGTATAGCTGTAACTGTTTCTTGTATAATATAATTTTACAACTAAATTATTATTATCTGGTACTGTAGCATCTTTGTTTTCTGTCTTGCTATCATCAAATGTAAATCCATCATACTTATTAGCCTCATAAGTTACCTTGGTTCCTATCTCAACATCTGCACTAACTACTGTATCTTTTTCAACTTTTGAATATCTTCCATCAAGATTTTCAGTATAGTGTTCAACTGTATAGTGATGTTTTACAGCTGTTTCTGGTTCTTCTGGTATTTTATTATCATCAACATAAGCCTTGTTTTTTATTACACTCGTGTTATCTTCAACAACAACTTCCAATGTTAATTCAACTGATTTTCCAGCTTTTACTTCTACATTTTTCCAAGTCATTGTATTGGTTTCCAAGTCGTATCCATCTGTTGTTGCTACTTTTTATTTTTGTACCTTCTGGTATAGCATCTGTTACAGTTACTTTTCCATCACCATTTCCACTATTTATTAATTTTATTGTATATGTTAATGTATCTCCAACATTTGCAACATCACTACTTACTTCTTTCTCGCCTGTGATATTTTCAACTTTTGTTTCTACTTCTTCTGTTGATGTGTTTCCAATTGTTGCAGTATTGCTTACTGATTTTACAACTTCTCCTGCTGTTGTTTTTCGTTTACAACAACGTCAAAGCTTACAGAAACCTCTCCTTTTGCAGGTACAACTACGTTATTCCATGTAATTGTTCCATTCTCTTTATCAAAGTTTCCGTTTCCTTTTATACTTTCATCTACAAAAGATGTTCCGTCTGGAATGCTATCTTTATTACTGTTGTTCCATCAACTTCTGTTGTGTTTTTTGCAGTAATTGTGTATCTGATTGTTTCTCCAACTTTTGCATCTCTATTTTCTAGAACTTCTTCTTTGTCAACTATTGTAACAACTTGTGCTGTTTTGTTTGCTGTTATTACTGGAGTTTTTGTTTCTGGTGTTTCTTCTCCGTTTACTTTTGCAATGTTATTAATTAAATCTATAGAGTCTGCTGTAACTACTACTTTGAATGATACTGTTACAGTTTTTCCTGCTTTTATATCGTTTTTCCATACAATTTTTCCGTCATTGTTTAGTGCCCCACCTTCTGAAATAGAAGCAAGTTCTGTTCCTTCTGGTATTGAATCTATTGTACGAATTCCGTTTGCATCTTCGTTTCCGTTATTTGTTATTTTTATAACATAAGTAATTGTTTCACTCTTTTTGTACTGCTGTATTTACTGGTAGTTCTTCTAAAGAGTCTCCATCTAAATAAGCATATTTTTGTAAGTCTAGGTCTGGTTTATGTACTTTTAATTTTGATGCTGCTGTATATGCTGCAACGCTTATTGGGCTCCATCCTATTTCTGTGTTTTGTTCAACTAATACATTGTCTCTTCCTGGTATTACTGTTGTTTGTGTATAGTCTTGGTTTGGAACGTTTGCTCCATTGTTTCCTGTTGTTGTAGTTCCAGTTGTTGTTCCAGCATTTGCTCCTGTGTTTGATCCATTGGCACCGTTTGTACCAGTAGTTGCACCATTTGTGGTACTACCATTGTTTCCATTATTGTTTGAATCTGCTGGGTTTGTGTTATCTCCTACTTCTGGTAATGTAGTTCCATTATTGTTTTGGTCATCACCATTGTTTTGGTCTCCATTATTTGGTAAGCCTGCATTTGCTCCATCATTTTGTGATGTTGATGTACCATCATCTGTCATTGCGGCTGCTGCATCTTGGTTACCTTTTACGAAGGCAACTGTACCAACAATTGATGCTATTAATAGAACTACTGCTACGCTTATAATTATAATGGTTTTCTTACTCCTATAATTAATTTTCGCTTTCAATTTTTTTACCCCCATATTTTAAATTATAAAATTTGTCTTGCTTTAGTTACTAATCTATTCTTATGTCCGTTTGTACACGTTATTAAAGTGACTTCTCTAGTTCCGCTTTCCACACTTTCTACACAACTTACATCGTCTGGATCTATTGAGTATATTTTAAATACTTCATATTCAATAGTTTCATTTTTTAGGTTTGTTAATTTTATTTTGTCACCTATTTGTAAGTATTTTGTTTTTCCAAACATTGTGCCATCTTTATTATTGTGGCCTGCTACTGTGTAGTTTCCAATCTCGTTTGCTTGTGGTCCCCAGAACTTTGTTATAGAAACCTTCATTGTTTCTTCGTTCGTGTTGTCAATTATAGGATACTTGATATTTATTTTTGGAATTTCTATTATTCCTTCTACCTTGTATCCTTTAAATTCTAACTCCGGCAAACTTTCAGATTGCTGTGTTTCTTCTTTATTTAACTCTTCTTCTATTGTTTCAAGTGAGGCCGAAACCTCTTTTTCGTTTAAATAATTGCCACCATATCTTATAATAATCATTGCTATTACTACGATTAACGCTACAATTAATACGGCAATTATAAGATTATAGACCTTTTTCATAACTATTTGTTCTCATCTTTTTTATTAGATTTTATTCTTATAAATACAAATATTGCTAGTGCAATAACTATAATTCCTAATACTGTGAATAAAATTGCTCCATTATCAAATGTTACTGGTAGCTTAACAGTTTCTGTTATTACTTTATCTTCTTCTTTAACACGTTTTTCTTCATAATCATATTTACTTACTAATAATTTTGCATCAACTGTTGTTTGTTGTCCATTTTCTTCTTTGATATATGCGATGTATTTATCTCCAGTTCTTGCTGTCTCTGGTTGAAGTATTTCTGAATTTTCAACTTCTGTCCAGTCACTTTCTGCAGGAGTTAATTTCTCGTATAATTCATAGAATCTTTTTTTCTGCTGATAGATTTTCGTAAGTATCTTTGCTTTTTTCCCATTGTTTCAGCTAAGTTATACATTTCTGTTGCATCTGCATTTTCATCAGATACTTTAATTAAACTGTAGTAATATTTTGAATCTTTCTTTTCTTTTACTACTATTTTTCCAGTTCTTACTGTAGTTGTTATTCCTTCTACTACTGGATTTGTTACTTGTTCTTGTGTTGTATCTATTGCTATTCTATCTGTTGATTCATTTGCTTTAGTAGTTGTATTTACTACTGCAATCATTTTCTCAGTTAGTGCATCACTTAAATCAATTTTTTCTGCTTTAATTACTGTTTTATCATCAGCATCTTTTACCCAAATATAAGCTACTAGACTTGTTGGATTTTTTCCAAATATACCTTCAAATGAAGTTTCATCTATGTAAGCTACATTTAGTGCTTCTCCTGATGATGCAGGTTGATCTTTTGCAGAATTTACAAAGTTTAATTCTGTTTCTACTGCTTTGTCGTTTTTGCTAATTGCGAATTGAAAATCTTTTTGCAGAATTCTTTAAAATAAATTAAGTATTCATTATTAGAATTCTTTAAAATTACTTTTTCATTAGTTGTTGCTAGTACAGGTACACTAGCCATAGCGATTATCATTATTGCTAATAATAATACTGATGTGATTTTTTTAATTTTAGTTTCCATCTTTCTTTCCTTTCCCAATTTATTTTGCACAGACATTATATAACAGAACATGGAAATAGTCAATCATAATTTTACAAAATTACCCGTTTCCGTAGGATTTTAGCAAATCTAGCTATCTTTTCCGTATTTTCTAATCTTTTCCATATTAGTAGACATAATTTGCTGTGTTTTTTCTTCTACTTTGTCATTATTTCTGTTTTTATCTTTTTTTTCTTGACTTTTGTTTTTGCTATGGTTATAATCAATTTAAATCAAAAGAAAGGATTCAAATTATGGTTAATAATACCACGAATTTAGAATTAAATAAACAACTTAATAATACTAATATTCAAGGTTTTGAAAATTCAGATATAAAAAACAATTTTCCGATACTGAAGTTTCAAATGCTTATAATATAAATCCAGAAGCAGCTAACTTTGAGCCTGCTAGTTCTACAAAAAAGCAACATTCTTTCGGTAATCAAAACATTACAACTGTGCAAAGTGATTCAACCAATGTAGATATACCAGAAGTTCAAAGTTTCTCAACCTCCAGCTCTTCTGATGTTCAATCCGAAACAGATTTTTCTGATAATACAGAAAATCCTGTTAATTGTTTGTCTTTAACTGTTAGAAAAGATTATAGCCTTTCTGTAGTAAAGCACGTATTAGTTAGAACTTGGAAAACAACTTGGAGAGTTGCACTTAGTATATTCTTACTTAACTTTTTATCCTTCTTCTTTTAATATAATTTATTAGAGTATTTGAAAATCATTACACTTTTCAAATATTCTAATTTTTTATACAGGAAATTTCAGTATACTTTCATATTAATTTAAATTTTATATACTATAAAAGTAAGTTACAACTTTATTATATAAAAATGAATACCTATAGCCAAACTATTCTTAACTATAGATATTCATTATTTTTTATTATATGTTATTTATTTGATGTTCTCATTATTTTCTTTTTTGTATAAATTCTGCAATCTTATTTATAAGGCCTGCTACAACATTTTTATACACAACCATCAAACTGTTTTTGTTCTTACTTTTGTTTATTTCCATATATTTTTTTATGTATTTACTATTCATTTCTTTCTTAAATTGTATAAAGTTGTCTTCTTCGACAGATGTACCAAGAAGTTTTCCAATTATTTGTTCATAGTTTTCCATCTTATCTACTTGTTCATCAACTTCTGCTGTTGTATTAAGTGCTTTGTACATTTTTTCAAAATATGTTGTGTATATCAATTCTTGTGTTTGCATATATAACTTTATTATTTTCTCTTCGTTTCTGTCTTCTCGTTATTCTCTTCAAGTATATCATCAAAGTTTCTTACAATTCTTTCTGTGTTCTCTTCAAATGTATTGTATAATTTTTCTTCAAATATGTCGTTGCTTCCAATACAACTATTTATAGCCTCTTTATCTCCCATAAGATACATCATTTGTCCAATTAAGCTTGTCATGTATTTATAATGATTTTCACTATTGGTGCAAATCGATATTTCTTCATTGTTTATTCTGTGATTTTTATATCCGAGCGCCTTTGCGGTAATGTACTGCACAATAGCCTCGTTTATGCCAAGTCCAAATATTTTGAATTCTCTAAATTGACACACTCCCGCTCTATCATCTCGCTTTTCAATTTTATTGAAATTTTGCAAATAGTGTATATTTTCGTGTATCATATAAGAATCTATTTCTGATATATCTTTTTTCTTCATCAATATATACTGTATTATTTTTTATAATAATAAAATACTCCTTTAAATTTTTTATCTATTTTTGCATAGTACATATCAATTAAAAATTCGCATATATAGTTCGTTATAACTGTTTGCAAGTTCGTTTACATTTGTTGCTAATTTATCGGCTATATTTTTCGATATATAGCTTCTTTCTTCTATATTCAGTTGCCTTGTTGGAATTATTCCAATTTTTTCTAGCTCCTTTTGTATATCCATATAACTCTCCGTTTACCTTAATTTTTCTTTTGATAACCTTATTATATTATTAGCAATTTTTGTTGTCAAGAGTATAATTTTAGTAAATTATCTCGAAAAAAATAATATATTTACTTTGCAGAATTAAACTTAAACTTTTTTTACATGATTCCCAAAAAAAAATTTAATTTTTACTTGCCCTAAAAAAAGAACGAAGGTTTTAATTCCTCCGTTCCTATTTTTATTTTGCGTAGTCTACAACTCTTGTTTCTCTTATGATGTTTACTTTTATTTGTCCTGGATATTCCATTTCATCTTCAACCTTTTTAGCAACATCTCTTGCTAGTATTGTCATTTCAGAATCTGAAATTTGTTCTGGTTTTACTATAATTCTAACCTCACGACCAGCTTGTATTGCAAATGATTTTTCAACACCTTTAAATGAGTCTGCTATTGATTCAAGCTTTTCAAGACGTTTTATGTAGTTTTCTAAAGTTTCACGTCTAGCACCAGGTCTTGATGCAGATATTGCATCTGCTGCAGCAACTAAAACAGCTTCTACTGTTTGTGGCTCTACATCTCCATGGTGTGCTTCTACAGCATTTATTACTAGTGGATTTTCCTTGTACTTTTTAAGAATATCTACACCAATTTGAACGTGTGTTCCTTCTACATCGTGGTCTAATGCCTTTCCTATATCGTGCAATAAACCAGCTCTTCTTGCAAGCTTTGGATCTAATCCTAATTCATCAGCCATAATTCTTGCTAAATTTGATACTTCTATTGAATGATTTAATACATTTTGACCATAGCTGGTTCTGTATTTTAGCTTTCCAAGTAGATTTACCAAATCTGGATGAAGTCCAATTACACCTGTTTCCATACAAGCTCTTTCTCCTTCTTCCTTGATTGTTTCAGCAATTTCTTCCTTAGCTTTTTCAACCATTTCTTCAATCTTAGCTGGGTGAATTCTTCCATCCTCCATTAATTTTTCTAAGGCAATTCTTGCAACTTCTCTTCTTAATGCATCAAATCCTGATATTACAACAGCCTCTGGAGTATCGTCTATTATTAAATCAACTCCTGTAAGCGTTTCTAATGTACGAATATTTCTTCCTTCTCTACCAATTATTCTTCCTTTCATATCATCATTTGGAAGTGGAACAATTGATACTGTTGTTTCTGCAGTATGATCTGCTGCACATTTTTGAATTGCATACCCTATTACTTCTCTAGCATTTTTTATAGACTCTTCTTTTACTTTTGCTTCAGCATTTTTTATAAGTGTAGCTTTTTCCAAAGTAAGTTGCTTGTCCATTTCAGAAAGTAATAATTTCTTTGCCTCGTCTTTAGATAACCCAGAAATTCTTTGTAATTCTTGAACTTGTTTTTCAAGTGTCTTTTCGATTTCCTGTCTTTGATTTTCAAGATTTTTCTTCTTGTTTTCAATTTCCTGTTCTTTTCTTTCTATTTGCTCCATCTTGTTTTCTAGGTTTTCTTCTTTTTTTGTAATAATCTTCTTTCTTGTTGTTGTACTTCGCCTCTTCTTTCTCTAACCTCATTGTCTAAATCTTTTCTAGCATTCATTATTTCTTCTTTAGCCTTAAATATTTCTTCTTTCTTTCTGTTTTCGGCTTCCTTTTGTGCTAGTTCTATTATTTTTTTTAGCTTCGTCTTCTGCACTGCCAAGTTTTGATTCTGCTGTTTTCTTTCTTATTGCTATACCAACAAAGGTAAAAATAATTGCTGAGACTAGAAAAATGGCGATATAAATTATGATCTGCATAATTTAACACCTCTTTCTATTTAATTTTCAATGTGCATAAAAATATATTCCATTTTTTAGAATATAATTTATCCTTTTATATTTTATCTTTATTATTGGCAAGTGTCAAGTATTTTATAATAATTTTGTGCAATTAGGTTGCGATTCAAAACAATTCGGGGACGGAGGAAATTTTGCACCATTTCTTTTTCAAATTTGAAATGCAGGTACATTTTTTCCTCCGTCCCCAATTGTCCCGAATTGTTCTTCGACTTGTTTTATTGAGCGAGTATTTTCTTTATTTCTTCAAATCTTTTTATTTTTGCTGTTGTTGTTTTTATCATCGGTTCGTCTGAAATTATTAATTTCTTTATATGCTTATAATTTGTTAGTTCTTGGTTTATCTGTTTTACATCAGTCCATATTTTATTGTATAATTCTTCCTCTGATATATTGCCAAAGTTTTGTTTTTACATAGTCTTTGTTGTACACTATTTTTACAGATACAACTAAGTCGTCATCTTTTGGATAGCCAAATACCATGCTTTCTTCAACATATGGAAGTTTTCCAATTAATGTTTCAAGTTCTTCTGGGTAAATATTTTTTCCATTTTTTAATACTATTACATTTTTCATTCTTCCTGTTATAAAGAAGTATCCATCTTTGTCTTGTCTTGCTAAATCTCCTGTGTGGAACCATCCGTCTTTTATTACTTCGTCTGTTGCTTCTTGATTTTCATAGTATCCAAGCATTACATTTGGTCCTTTTGCGATTAATTCTCCAATTCCTTGTTCGTTTGGATTATCTATTTTTAATGTAACTCCTGGCATCGAAAGTCCTATTGATCCATATTTTATGCAATTTTCATTTTCTGCAGCAAGCACTGGAGATGTTTCTGTTAGCCCATATCCTTGTATTGTAAGTATTCCAAAGTCATTAAATGCCTTTGCAACTTTCTTGTCTAATGCTGATGCTCCACTTATTATTAATCTTAAATTGCCACCCAAATTGTTTATAATATCTTTAAATAATTTTCTTCTTACATCTATTCCAACTTTTAATAGAGAATTGCTTACTCCTGTTGCAACTTTTATAAGTTTAGTCTTTCCTTGTTTTTCAATCTCTTTTTCTATTTTTTTATACATTGCCTCTATTAGTAGTGGAACACATACAAAAACGGAAACCTTGTATTCTTTTAAATTGCTCTGTATGTGTCTTATTCCATCACAAAATACGTTTGTGCATCCATGATTTAAAAACAATAATATTCCTGTGCAACCAAATGTGTGGTGCAATGGTAAGAATGCCATATTTACATCAGTACTTCTTATGCCTTCTACTTTATTCATGGCTTCTATATTTGATGCAATGTTTCTATGTGATAAAGCAACTGCCTTAGATTTAGAGGTTGTTCCAGATGTGAATAGTATAACACTCATTTTGTTATTGTCTATTTCGGCATCCACAAATTCTTTGTTTCCCGCTTCTAATAACTTTTTACCATTTTCCAATAAAGTCTCCTAGGTAGATAAATCCTTCTTTCTTTTCCGCTTCGCTTAATTCGTCCATACAAATAAATTTTTTCTATTGTGTAGTGTTCTCTTCTTTTTTTATTTTTTTCATGCAGTCGATATAGTCTTTTTGCAAATATAACGCAATCTGTTTTGCTTCTTTCTAAAGAACTTCTTATCTCTTCATCTGGAAGTCCTTTATCCAATGGTACTACTATCTCTGTTCCATTCACTACTGCTACATAAGATAAAATCCATTCATATCTGTTCTTTCCTATTACAGCTATTCTCTTACTTTTCATTCCCATATCTATTAATGCTGTTCCTAGGCTATTTATTTCTTTTTCAAATTCCTTATATTTTATTTCTCTGTATGTTATATTTTCTGCATTATGGTTCTTTATTTTGAATGCAATATTTTCTGGATAATTTTCAAAAGCATTTGCCAATACCTCTTTAAGGTTGTAATATTCTTTGGTCTGATATATTTCATACTTATTTCTCATGCTTCTATTTTTCTCCTTCATAAATAAAGTCTTTTGCCATAGCATATCATATATCAAACGCATAAACAATAATTATGACCAATTATTCGATTTTTATTTTTTTCATATCGGAGGCTTTAATATGAACTATCATGATTTTTTTCCTGTTATCTCTCAACTCTTTCTGGTTGTGAGTTAGTTGCATTAGCAGGTATTTTTTCAGTTGCAATTTCAGAAAATTTAAGCAGTAATGATACAGCCGTTCTAGCACGGTTTCTTCACTGCTTTGGGTGATAATCTTGCTTTGATTGCATTAAATAAAGATTCAGGTAAAAATTCGTCCTGCTAATAATTTTCATTTCTTTAAATAAAAATTTTCGACTTTCAACTACAAGGATTTATTTATTCCCTTTGCAACTATCTCACTCATGTTGTCTATTAATTTATCAATTTCTTTTTTGGTGTTACTATCATATTATAATCTTTCGGTATTAAAGCTTCTTTTATTTCTTCATAGTTGTTTTTTTCTTTTAGTTCATTCAATGTAGAATTTGACATCGCCTTTTGCTGTAAATTTTCTATGAATATATTTATGCAATCATTCGTAATTGTTGCCAAATCTACAACTGTTGGTATTCCAATAGCGATTACAGGAATTCCTAATGTGTTTATGCTTATTTCTTTTCTTGCATTATTTACTCCTGCTCCTGGCACTATTCCTGTATCTGCTATTTGTATGCTACTGCTTATTCTTTCTAGTTTTCTTGTAGCAAGAGCATCTATTACAATTAACATTTTTGGCTTTATGTTTTGTACAATTCCATTTAATATTTCCATTGTTTCAATTCCAGTTATTCCAAGCACTCCAGGTGATATTGCCGACACTGGTCTTGTATCTTCTGGCATTATTTTCGGCATGTATTCTAATATGTGTCTAGTAACTTCTATTTCAGGAACAACCTTAGGTCCCAATGCGTCTGGTGTTACATATCTATTTCCAAGACCAACTACCAGTATATCGTCAGTATCGCTTACATGTTCTCCTATTACATTTCTTAATTCATCAGCCATTATTTCTGCAATTTCTTCAATTCTTCCTCATCTGCATTTTTTTTTATTTCTTTTACATCTAAAGTTATATAGTTTCCTACCGGCTTTCCGAGTGCATTTGCACCATTTTCATTGGTAATTTTAATTTTTGAAATTTCTATATCTTTTATTATTTTATTAGCATTTTCTATTCCATCAATTTCTTCAGCAAGGCTATTCTGTTTCTTGTAAATCTCATTTCTTTCAACAGCCATATCAGTTCTAAAATTATACATAAAAAATCACTCTCCTGTGAATATTTTGTACAGAAGAGTTACGTTTATTCATTAAGCTTGTATTACATTCAAAACTCTTGTTCATTAGCTAATTGATTTCTAATTTATTTTTCAAAACTTGTTTTTATTTGATAATGATTAATGCATTTTTTTCTTGTTACGAGCAGTATCTGCAAAGCACTGATTCTAGCCCCACATTTATATCAATCATTCCATTTTTCGACTTGTAATCTAAGTCTATAAATTCTAACAATATATTTTTTAATTCTTCTCTTTAAAGAATCTTGCCTGTGTAGAGTACTTGCTTACTAAAAATGTTTGATTTGGTTTTAGTTTTAAACTTTCGGCTACATTTAATTTTTCTCTTAATGCCACTTTAGTAATATAGAGTTTTTGAAATGATTATATAGTGTTATGAATATTTTTTGTATTGGCTCTTTTGCATAAAGCAAATTTTTCAATACCTGCAGTGCTTCTGCAATATTTTTTCTTCCAAGACTATCTGTTAAATCAAATATTATGCTTTCAAATTGTTTTATTGCTAGCAAATCTATTGTTTGTTTTGTGATTGTTCCATTTTCGCCAACATACTCAATTTGTTTTCTTATTTCATTTATCAAATCTTGCAATGATGTTCCGCAATTTTCAATTAGATAGTTCAAGGTTGCACCATCTACATTTACTTTGTATGCATTACATATTCCTTTCAGTCTTTTTGCAATATCATAAGGTTTTTGCTTTTCAAAATTGCATACACAACCATTTTCATCTATTGCCTTATACAAGTTATTCTTGTCCGCATCATTTTCTACAAATACTATTGTTACAGACTCATTTATAAAATCTATATTTTCTTTTTATATATTCTGCTAATTTATTTTCTGGCTTTTCCTCTGCCTTCTTTGCCTTTTTTTCTTGTTTTTCCTTCTGAGTATCATCTTTTTTTTTTCCTCTTTTAGGCTTCTGGAATAATCCAGTGTCTTTAGCAATTATCAACTTTTTTGGATAACCAAATGCAGGAGTTTCTATGTCTGAAACAAGCTGGTTTATGGTGTCTGCATCAATCTGAATATAATTAATTCCATTTATCATTTCACCAAAGCATTTTTTTATTTTTTTTAGAATGTTTTCTAGCAAGAATCTTTCTTCCCCATATAGAAGGTAGATTCCATCCAACTGTTTGTTATTTAATTTTCTTTCTAGTTCTTCAATTTCCTGCATATTCCTCTCCTATAATAAATTTCAAAGGGATCTGTCCAATTTCTAGTTCATTTTTTTAATTTCCACACAACGCTCAAAAAGTTAGCATTGACGACACCCCAAGTCCCTTTCGATGCAAAATTTACTGTGCTATAATTCTAAATATTTCAGCTACGCTCCAAGCCTGAGCAAAGGCTCCTCTTTCTTCATAAGGTCTGCATGAATCGTATATTTCACTAATAGTGTCTATACTTGATCTTTGTCTCATTTCTACATCAAATGTAATTCTTGTTTTTTCTACGAATCCCTTTAGCTTGCCTTCAAGTTCTTCTCTAGTTCTTCTATCTCTTTCCATTATTATTAGATTTTTTAAACCATCGTAATAAAGTCCAAGTAGCCAAGGCCAGGTTATTCCTTGATGATAGCTCATATCTCTCTTGTAAGGCGAACCTTCATATATTTCAGTATAACCTTCTTCACCTTTTGCAAGTGTTTTTTAGGCCATAAGGTGTTAAAAGTTCCTTTTCAACTGTTGCAATTATTTCTTCTGCAATATCTTTATTTTCAATTACAGGATGTGATAAGCTTATTGCAAATAATTGGTTTGGTCTTATTTTGTCATCTCCTAAAACATCATATAAGCAGTGTTTTTTAGGATTATAGAATTTTTTCTCGAATGATTCCTGAGTTTTTTCTGCCATTTTTAGATATTTTCTGCAGGATTCTTTATCATCAAACCTCTCTGCAAGTCTTGCCATAATCTTAAGTGCATTGAACCACAATGCGTTTAGTTCAACGGTCTTACCATTTCTTGGAGTAACTGCTGTATTATCAATTTTTACATCCATCCATGTAATTTGTGTTTGTTCTGTTCCTGCAGATATTAAATTATCTTCTTCGTCTAGATATATATTGTTTCCATCTACATCGATTCTGTTTGAGTAAGCTTCTATTATTTTTATAAGTGAAGGATATATTTTGTCTTTTATGAATCCTTCATCATTAGTATATCTCAAGTATTTGTGAACTTGTTCAATTAATAATAAAGAACTGTCTGCACTATTATAAAGTGGTCTATTGTCATATCCTGAATATCCATTTGGAACTAGTCCATATTTCATGTCTCTTATATTTGTAAGCAGTACTTCCTTTGCTATTTCATATCTCTTTGTAATCAACAATAACCCTTCAAAAGATATAAGGCTGTCTCTTCCCCAATCTAGGAACCATGGGTATCCTGCAATTATTGTATGAAGATTGAATGATGGTCTATTTACTATGAAGTTATCAGATGCTATTGTTAATTTTTTCAATATATCTACATTTTCATCATTCATCTTTCTTTCTTGAAGTATTTTTGTATCGTATATTACTTCACTAAGTCTCATGACTTCTTTATTTATAACATTTATTCCGTCTATTTCTTCAATATTTTCGTCCAATGAGCATACGAAAGTTATGTCTTTTTCTTCGTTTGCACCGATGTTTATGTTATATACTCCAGGAACATAGTGGTTTTCGGTTGCCTCAAATCCACGCTCTTCTTCTCTTGGATAATACATGTTATTAAATGTATCGTCATTGTGTTTTAAGTATTTTCCATCTGAACAATTCATGTATATTGGTGTTGCAGAATTTCCATCTAATATTACCTTTAGCTTTGTGCCAACATGGCTCTGCCTTGCATCAAATTGATGATTATGACTATCTTTATGAAAATCTCTAAAGTTCACAATTGGTGCTAAAGTTAGTTTTGAATCATATCCATGATTTTTTACTCTGTAAAGAACAACAACAGTATTCTTTCCATATTCCATACTTATAAATTTTTTACAATTATACCATCAACATTGTATGTAAATATTGGTACATATTCCATTCTGAATTCTGTTAAATACCTGTATCCTTCTGATATTTCTCCATTTGCAATATTTGTATATAAATTATAGGTCTTTCCATTTGATTCAATGCTTTCATCTAATTTTGAAAGTACTAAGAATCTTCTTGCTGGTGGTGTTAATGGTGCAATTAATAATCCATGGTATTTTCTTGTATTGCACCCAATTTCAGATTGACTACAATATCCTCCAATTCCATTTGTAATTATCCAATCTCTTTTCAATGCATGCTTAACTTTTCCACTTATCTCTTCGTATTTCATCTATCGTTTACCTCTTTCGATTTATTACTATTTTCTATTTAGTGTATCTCTCATTCTACTTAATGTATCTTCTCTATTTGGTTGAGAAATTTTTTTTATTCTTCTCTTTTTGGCTATCCGTATTTATTTTTTGTGTTCTTCCAGTTTTTCCTGTTTTTTCATTTTTAGAAGTCAAATCAATATTTATACCTTGATTTTTTCGCATCTTAGAACTTGAACTAGCTGGTTTACTTTTTTGTACTTTCTTGAATAGATACAATTCTTTCATTATATTTTTCGAAGAATTTGCTTGAATGTTTTTCTTTATTTTTTGTTTTTTCTTTTTCTTTTTCTTGTTCTTCTTCAACTTCTTATTCGTATCTTTTATTCTTGAATCCAGCATCATATATTGTGTATCATTTTGCATATCTCTAAATTTCATGTCATCACAAATTAGTTCCATTATGCTGGTTGCAATTGCATCTGGATTGTGTCTAATTCTATCATTTTCAATCGTTGAAAGATTTCTTTGAATTAGTCTTATTCCTTCTTCTTTTACTTTTGCAACATCTTGTTCAACTAAATCTGAGCCCTCTTTATTATATTGTCTTATATATTCTGGAACAATTTCACCAGTATCATATATGCAATAGTCTACTATTCCTTTTCCGGCATGGTCAATTATTGCCTTTATATGGTCATATAGAGAATAGTTGTCAGTTTGTCCATATTCAGTCATTATATTACTTACATAAACCTTGAAGCCCTTTGCTTCCCTTTTTATAGCCTTAGATACTCCTGGCACCAAAAGATTAGGAATTACGTTTGTGTATAAGCTTCCTGGTCCTATTACTATTGCATCAGCTTCATTTATTGCTTCTATAACGCCTGGTGCAACTCTTATATTCGTTGGACTAATATAAATTCTGCTTATTCTACTTACTTTCTGGCTAACCATTTCTGGAATTTTGTTTTTGCTTTCAACAACAGTTCCATCTTCTAGTTCTGCACAGATTTTTATTTGATCAAGTGTAACAGGCATAACTTTTCCTGTAATATTTAATATTTTTGAACTTTCCTCTATTGATTCTGTAAAATCTCCGACCGCTTCTTTCATAGCAGTTAAGTACACATCAGAAAATCTAAGTCCATCAAATTTTGAATTTTGCATGTTCAAATTAAATAATGCAGACATCTCTTCTTCATGACTTGCCAATGCTATTAAACTGTCTTTTACATCGTCTAGTGGAAGTGTATTCAAACTCTTTCTAGCCCTATTTGTTTCTTCTCCATAATCAGATATTGTAACTATTGCAGTGATGTTGTCAGTGTAATTTTTTAATCCTCTAAGAACTGTATTAAGTCCTGCTCCACCACCAATTACAACAACTTTTGGTCCTTGATTATATACTTTTTTATTAAATATTAAAGACTTTACACTTCCATTTTGTTCTGTATTTCTTGTGTCAGATTCTTCAACAAATAACTCTAGTGTTCTTCTTTGAATACATATCATACTTATTACTGTAAATGTAAATCCTGCCACAAATGATGCGATAATTATAGCAACTTCCTTAAAACTTATTTGATCTGTTACCATTACCTTCGCAATTCCATAACATACGAGTACGATTCCTACTAACATTAAAAACATCCATCGCTTTATTTTTGTTCCCGATTTAAACCATTTCAAAAAACCTTTCATTTTTCTATTCCTTTCAAATGTGATAATTTCTATTCTCCTAATATCTCTACTTCTAGTTCAATTTTCTTACCAAACTTCTCGTAAACTTTTTTTTCTTAACAATGTTTGTAAGCTGAATTACATCTTCAGCAGTAGCATTCCCTGTGTTTACAACAAATCCAGCATGTTTATTAGACACTTCTGCTCCACCTACATTAAAGCCTTTTAATCCTGCTTCATCGATTAGTTTAGCAGTAATAAAATCTTCTCCTCTTTTTAAAAGTACTTCCAGCACTTGGTTTATCTATTGGTTGTTTCTCTCTTCTTTGGATAGATATTTCTTCCATCTTCTTTTGTATTTCTTCTTTTATTCCTTTTTCAAACTTGAATACTGTTTCTAAAATTATTGCCTTTTTTCTTAGAAAAAATGCTGTTTCTGTATGAAAAACAATGTTCTTCATTTGAAATTTCTTTTATGCAATCTTCAATTTTGAAATTTTCATTTTCACTTTGGTTCTTAGAACATAGTTCTTGAGCCTGTTCTAAGTCTAAATATCTTGTACTTACGACTACATCTTTCATCTCTCTTGCGTAAGCTCCTGCATTCATTCTAACTGCTCCACCAATCGTACCAGGTATTCCAGAAGCAAACTCAAACCCTGTAAGTCCATTCTCCATTAAAATTCGTGCAAGTTTTGCATTTAACATTCCCTGCTTCTACACTTACAGTACAATCATCTATAAATGATAAGATTCCATGCAAATTTTAGCAACTATTCCTCTTATTCCATTGTCTTTTACTAAAAGGTTGCTACCATTTCCAACTATCTGTAATGGTATATTCTCTTTAAAACATAAATTCAACAAATTTTCTATTTGATCTGTATTTCTTAATTTTACAAATACATCTGCTTTTCCACCTATTTTAAAAGTAGTATGCTTGCTCATTGGTTCATCTATGTAAATATCTTTTTCATCTAGAAATATTTTCATTTCATTTGCAATCTCTTCCTTTGAAAACATCATGATTAGCGCATTCCTCCTTTTCTAAATTTATACATTATATTATTTTTTTAATTTATTTATAAGTGGTTCTACAATCTTTTTTAAGAAATTCCAATTTGTGAATATGCAGTAAGCCAAATCAATTATAAACATTAAAATATTTATAGCCATATTATTGTAATAATAGGTTACCAATGTTGTTATAAGCAATATCCAAAAAACAAAGTTGAATTTTCCTTTAATTTTATATAATCGCTTAATCTATATCTTCTATAGAAATATACCAACATATTTGAAATTAGCGTTGAAAAAGATGCTGCATAAATTCCAAATTTCGGAATAAATATCAAGTTTATAAGAATATTTATAACAGCAGCCATCACGGTTGTTGACCCCATTATCTTTGTATCTTTATAGGCAGTGAAAATTCCACCATAAAAATTCGACATATTAGTATAATATATTGAAATTACTAGAATTGGAATATATATATAAGCGTCATTATAGCTTGAATCCACTAATATTGGGAAAGCAAATGGCATAATGGCTATAAGTCCCAAAACAATAGCCTTTAAGAAGAATTTTATATCTTTATAAATGCTATTGTAATATGCAGATTTATTGTCTTCCTTTAGAATCCTTGCAGCTGATTCCTTCCATGCTGTAGAGAAAAATCCATAGCAGGTGTAAACAATGTTTGGAAATTTGTTGGCGATTGAGTATATACCATTCGCAGCTGTTCCAACCATTCCACTAAGCATCAATCTATCAGATAAACTTATTATAATCCACGACAAGTTATTTGGTACTAATGGTATCGAATATCTTAGCATTTCAGATAAAGTCTTTTTTGCTTAAATCTTTTCTGCTTATGAATTGTGGCAAATGCAATTTCACAAGCACAATCAAAGCAGTTGCACTATTTGCAATAGTGTTTGACCATAAAAGTCCATTTACTCCAAGCTTAAAGCTTACAATAAATAGAATATTTAATACTATTGTTGATGCTCCTAAAATAAAGTTTGAAAGTGAATACAACTTTATTTTTCCCATTCCTCTTGCAAGGGCGTTGCTTAAACCTATCAATATGTTCGAGATTATAAAGAATATGAACACTATTGCAAATTCATATTTCATAATAGCAAGAACGATTCCAGCAATCAAACAGAACAATAATGTTCCCGCCGTTGTATAAAAAATATTGTTGCAGTTATAACTCTTTTCTTTTTCCTTTAAATCATCTGCATCAATCAAAAACCTGAACATCGACTCTTCCATAAGAAGTGTTATTATTGGAAGTAAGAAAGTTGATATTGTTACAAGCAAATCGTACGTTCCATATTCTCCAGGTGTTAATTTTGATGTATATAGTGGCAATAGCAAAAACGAGATTACTTGTGTACTCAATTTTCCTATTGCAATTATTATCGTATTTACTAATAATTGTTTCTTCTGATTCATTATTTCTCCATTTCTTTTTCATGTATAATTTTATCATACTATTTCGGTATGTCAAGGTTAAGCAGTGAATTAATGCGGTCGACATTGCAAATAAATTTTTTTAATAAATGAATTTATTTTTTAAAATTATTATACCGATTTTTTACAATTATTTTTTCTTATGGCATTTTTATAATTAAATGTATCATTGTTTTTTTATTATAACATATAATTTAGCATGAAGAATTTTAAAATTTATAATATCAATATAAAATCAATTTATAAAATTTTACTGCTAATTGTGGCTATTTTTATCATCGGATTTTTCTTTTTTGAATTTAACCTTATATTTGATGAACAATCGTAATAATTTAGAGGTAAGAAACACCAGTGGCACTCTGTCTTTTAGCGAAATAAGACTTCCAATCGTAATGTATCATAGTATATTAAAATCTAGAAGTGGCGATTATATCGTCCACCCAGACACACTAGAAAATGATTTTAAATACATACAAAACAAAGGCTATTCCACGATTACCATGAGTGAGCTAATTGACTTTGTTTATAATGATTCTACTCTTCCCGAAAAGCCAATAATTATTACTTTTGATGATGGAAATTATAATAATCTAAGCTATGCAGTTCCGCTTCTTCACAAATACAACATGAAAGCTGTTATTTCTATTGTTGGCTCTTACACAGACACATATACTAAGAGTGATGAAGCAAATCCCAATTATGGTTACCTTAGATGGAAAGACATCTCTGAACTTATGGCTGACAGTTGTGTAGAATTTCAGAATCACACCTACAATTTACATTCTTTAAAAACTGGCAGAAAAGGTTGCAGGAAGCTAAGTTCAGAATCTTTGGAAACATATACAAATATGCTAACCTCGGACTTAACCAAGCTTCAAAATGAATTTAAAGAAAATTGCAATGGCTATACTCCCAACACCTTCACATATCCTTTTGGTTCTATCTCTAAGGAATCTGAACAAATTGTAAAAGATTTAGGTTTTAAGGCAAGCCTTTCTTGCATAAGTGGAGTAAACACAATAACAAAAGACCCTAATTGTTTGTATCTTTTAAGAAGAAACAATAGAGTCTTTGGAATAAGCACAGAGCAATTCTTTAATAAAATATTAGAATAAATGAACAGCTTTCGGTACAATTTGGGGACGGAGGAAATTTTGCACCGTTTCTTTACAAAACTAAAATGCTGGTGAACTTGAACAATTTTTCCTCCGTCCCCGATTTGTACCGTCCCCGTTTCGCACAAGTTTTTAAGTTTATGACCCTGTTGATTTGTATTTTTTAAGGCCAATGCTCCATACTGCATAGCAGGGTATAACAAATAGCATCGCAACAAAAGGTAATAACATATACAGTTTATTATTTGTCTTTCCAATTACATATAGTAATGGATAATAATTTACTAATGAGATTGGAATTATGTAGGTAAATAATCTTTGCACCCATTTTTGATATATGCTTAATGGATATTGTGTTAAGTCTCTTGCACCATCTGTGAAAATATTCATGATTTCCAAGCTTTGTGTTGTAAAAAATGTTATTCCAGCTTTAAGTATGAATAACGCTGCATATACAACAATATTTCCAATTATCATTAAAAGCAGGGTTGCAAATTTAGTAGGTTGCATGAGTTCTGGCTTGCTAGCAAGTAATATAAAAAATATTACAATAGCCACAAAGGCTCTACCTATTCTATTAAACTCAACCTCTGAACCAAGCACCTGCAAAATTACACTTCTTGGTCTAACCAAAATTCTGTCAAACTCACCATTAGATAATATTCTGTCGAAATGATCAAAACTTCTGAAAAAGCATTCAGCAAGTGAGAATCCTAAAAATGACATTACAAAACATATCAAAACATCTTCAAATTTATAATCAGCAAGGCTTCCAAACTTGTCGAACAGAAACACTATCGAAACAAGTGCAGATAATGCAGACAACATTTTAAAGAATAACGATAATGCAAACGCTTTTTTATATTCCAAATCTGCCTTTAGTTGCATTGCTACATATTTTAAATAAAGTCTCATCTTTTCTCCTTGTATAATGAACATATTACATTATACTAACTCCTTTCCTTTTTTTTAATTTTTGTTATAATGTTTTTATAGACTCTATGAATTGGTGTTTTCGCCCAAAAAGGGGCGTCCCTAATGGGCGAATTTTAATTAACCTCCGTTTACTTCTACTTTTCTTATTTGATTTTTCATCATTTTCTTTCCTATTACAGTTAAAATAATCAGCCACAAAATCTGAAACAAAATTGCCCTAACAATTTCGCCAGTATTTGTTATATAACCATTATAAATGTTTGATGAAATATTTTGCATAGAATAGAACGGCGTAAATTTAAGGATTTTTACTATCACATCTGGCATGAATGGAATCGGTACTAGTCCGCCTGAGCAGAAATCAAATACCAAATAGAAAGCCGTTCTCATTCCTTGTGAGGTAACCGTTTTCATAACCGCGACATACATTATCATTATATAAGCAAGCATCATTCCCGCTGATATAATAAATGTTAGTATTGATAGCAATAGTGCCCCGAAGCTTACCGGTGGCATCAATCTAAATTGTCCCATGAAAGGCATACTACAAATAACCAAAATAGGAACTGCCCTAAGTGTAACTTTTGCAAGTTTCGTTCCAAGTGTTTTGGAATGCCAAATGTAATAAAGGTCAACTGGTTTTATAAGTTCTGTTGATATTATTCCAGTTCTACATTCGTCCAGTATTTCATTGTCCAGCGCCCATATATAAACATTGTAAAAAAGGCTTGAGTAAGCCAAATATATGTACACATTTGAGAAACCGAATAATCACTTGTTCCTTCTTTCAAAAAAGGCTGTGTAAAGCATTACATACATGAAGCCCCACGAGAATTGAGTTAAAATTCCTGCAATCGCCGCAATTTTATATTGAATCTCATTCAAAAACTTCATTTTAAAATATGCCATATAAATTCTACAGTTATTTTTTATTGTATTAATTTTTTTATTAATTATTGTGGTAATCTTTCTTCTGAAATTAAATTGCTTATTTCTAGAATCTTTAGTTACAATCAATGCTGTATTCTCCATATAAATCCTCTCTTTCTAATTTAATGTAATTTCTTAATTTAATATAAATCTTAATTCATACTTTGTATTTCATATTGTAATATCTTGTAATATCGTTTTTCACATTAAATCTTGTATTCTTTATATAGATTTGCAACAATGTTGTCTATGCTTGTGTTTTTTATTTCTAAATCTTGAATTTCTAAATTATTTGATAAAAAATTGATTGCATCAGCAAGTTTTATCTTACTCTCATCAATCTGTATTTTTGCCTCGTTTTTAGACTTTTCTAATATTTCCATTTGAGGCATTGTAGTTGGCAACTTTCCATTATATTGAACATTTAAAATCTTATTGCTGTATTTCTTGGTCAAGCTGTTCAAACTTCCATCTAATAAAAGCTTGCCTTTTCCAATTAAAATTATTCTTTTAGTTAAAGCTTCTATGTCGCCTGTATCATGCGTTGTAAGAATTATTGTAGTATTTTTTTCTTTATTTATCTTCTTAATAAAATCTCTAACTGCAATCTTAGACGTACTATCTAATCCAATCGTTGGTTCGTCCAAGAAAACAATTTTGGGATCATGTAAGAAAGCTGCTGCAATTTCGCATCTCATTCTTTTCCCTAAACTCAGCTGTCTAGTTGGAGTCCTAATTATCTCTTTAATATTAAGCATTTCAGTCAAAAGCTGTTTTTGCTTCTTATACTTTTCATCAGGAATATTGTAAATTTCTTTTAGTAGCTCAAACGAATCTTCTACTGGCACATCCCACCAGAGTCCTGACCTGTTGCCAAAAACGACTCCAATATTTTTTACATATTCCTTTCTATCTTTATATGGCACCATACCATTTACAATGCATTTGCCCGAATCGGGTGTTAAAATTCCACACATAATCTTGATGGTAGTAGACTTTCCAGCTCCATTCGGGCCAATGTATCCGACCATTTCTCCTTCGTTTATCTTAAACGAAATATTCTCAAGTGCCTTTACTTCCGTGTACTCTCTCTTAAAGTAACTTTTAAATGCATTCTTAATTCCTGCATCTCTTTTGCTAACCTTGTAGGTTTTTGTAACATTTTCTAGTTCAATCATTTTTCCTCCCTTTCTAGTAGTTAGAAGTTTTTCGTACATTTTTATTATGCACTAACCGAGATATTAAAAATCTTAATTGCAAATGCAACTTTATGTTCATGCCTGTTGTATTGTGTATAGCTTGCAAATTTAAACAACTTTTAATTTCTTAATATACTTCTTCTCTTTCTAAAAATAATTTAGCTTTTTACTTTAAATTAACTATTTTTTTAGCTCTGCCCTCCTTTTCTTAAAATTTTCGTCACGGAAAAAATACCAAACTAAAAGTTTTCACTTTAAGTTTGGTATTATATGATTTTTATTGTACATTCTTTTTGCCACTCTTCTAATTGTTATAGTATTTTGATTTGCATTAAAATCATATAATCCTATAAAATAGAGTTTCCTTCTGGTTCGGAATGTTACAGGTTCTCTCTATAATCGACAAACACCATTGTACTACCATTTCCATAAGTTGTCAATATTTTTTCTTGATTTTCTTAATATCTTGTTGTAAAATATGCAACACACATAATTTTTAATTTTGAACACATTATAATCACTGAATAATTTCAACTATAAAATCCCTCATTTTATAAAAATGAGAGATTTTATAATTTTTGATCTGCTATTACTTCTTTCGTTACAATTTTTTCTCCGTCACCAAATTCCATTCGCTATGCGTTGGCATAGCCTTCTTTTTGTTTTCTCTTTGTCATAGAAGTTTTAAGTTCTTCTTTAGAACTCTTCGCCTCTATATCTCATGGTATCAAATATAAAGTAGGGCGAGAACCATGATCGCTGAAGGTGACGGCAGAATTGCCGCCGATACGATTAGAAGCCGCAAAGTTAGAGCCAGAGTAGCTGTCATAGCCGCCTCCTCTGACAGCTCTGAGGTAGTTGTCGACCGCTTCTTGGGTAAATTCCCAACAGTTTCCAGCAAAATCATAGATATTATTTGCCTTCCAACTTTCACTAAAGCCTGTATTTTGCTTACTTCCATGTCCATCTGCGGTATTATTACTGTGATTTCCCCATGTACTTGAATTTGTTATACTGAATCCAGAGCTTGCAAGCCAATTACATGTCGCATCCCACTGCAATCCCCATATCATTCGTGTTTTTACTTTTGTACCTACTGCAAGTGTAGTACAATTTTTATACAATGTATACCAATTCTCCCCTGTTTGAGTTGCTCCTGTCTTCTCTCCATTTGCTGTTAACTCATATCTTCCTATATAAAATCCTTTATATATTTTTCTAAACTTGCAATCATTTCTTCATAGTCACTTACCATAGTCTCTGCCATATTCGCCGGACTACTATATCCTGCTGTTGCATAATTACCATAATCATAAGTTGAACCAGTTAATATATCCGGCTCTCTAAAACTACCTGCATCTCCAGGCAATCCTCTTGTTTTTCCACTTATTATCTCTGAATTTGTATATTTTGTAGTTTTTACTCCTGTACTTCCAAAAAGTGCTTGTCCTGCTGCTACAGTTGTATATAAGCTACTTGGTGTTTCTACTGGCACCCATACCCATTGATTTCCAGATAAATCTTTACCAACATTTTCCTGTCCTTTATATTTTTCTTTATCTGCTGTTACATCTGAAATTACTAGACCACTTGCTTTTGTTCCTCCTACATATACAAAACCTGCTGGGATTGGCACTCCATCTACTGTGCTTCCAGAACCTCCTGAACCTGAATTGTTATTTCTATTTGCATCTAGTTGCCTTCTCAGTTCTGAAGATAAATCATTCAATCCACTTTCGTCATTAGCTTGTGCCTGCTCATACTGGTCTTTTGCTTCTTTAGCATTTTCTATTACACCATTATTATCTATTGCAAGTTTAATGCTAACCCCTGCTAATATTAGCATTATTATAATAGTAACAACCAATGCAATAAGTGTAATTCCTTTTTCTTGTTTATTTTTTATTTCTTTTTTTCATTTTCCTTCTTTCCTCCTTTGTATTTCTGTTTTATTGAAATAAAATTTTATTTAATTTTTATTCAATGTTTTATTTAGCACATTTATCATTTTAGTAAACTCATTTAATTTATTTTATTGTGCATAGTTTTATTGTTTTTTATCCAACCTTTTTCTTTTCATGTATGTATATCTACTCTGTATTCATATTCTTATTGCTTTTGTTGTACTTATTTTCTATATACTTTATAGATATAAATACACCACTCTCATTCTACCATTACGATTTTTTATTTTCAACTGTTTTTCAATTTGTTTTTACTTTTTAAAAACTTCTTGAAGAGCCTCCGCCACCTGAGGAACCTCCACCTCCGGAATGAACCTCCACCAGAAGAGCCACCACCGAAGGAACTTCCGCCTCCGTAGAATCCTCCACCATGTCCAGAAGATATACTTGCAATTAACACAAATACACTCAAAATACAAATGGTAAGCCATATTCCACCAACCATCATAGCAAGTATAAGGCTTCCTACAGAAGAAATTCCTGCTAAAACCGCAATCACTCTTCTAACTTTTTTATTGCATAGCGGAATTATAATCATTATTGTAATAAGCATAAATGAAAACGCAATGCTACTAAAATTCGTGTCATTGTCTTTTCCTTTTACAGGGCTTGTGCTTCCTTCCACGGTTACATCATATTCTTTTTCAACTTCTGATAATATCGCATTATAGCCATTTTTTATTCCATCATGCCAATTATCTTCCTTGAAATACGGAATCATATAATTATCTTGTATTCTTCCAGTTTTAGCATCATTTAAAGCTCCTTCCAAACCGTATCCAACTTCAATTCTAGATTTTCTATCCTGAATAGAAAGTAGCATTAAAACACCATTATTCTTCTTTTTATCTCCAATTCCATATTGTCTAAACAACTCATTTGCATATTCCTCTAAACCTTCTCCTTCAAGACTATTTATTGTTACTACAACAATTTGAGCTCCTGTTTGCGAATACAACGATTTGTTAGTTGATATGATATAATTTTCAAGACTTGCATCTAAAACCTTTGCTGAGTCATTTACATAGAAATCTGCAGTCTGGCTGACTACTGCCTCACTTCTGTTTGTTATTATTAAGTTAAAGCTGACAAATACCAAAACAATACAGCCCAATAATTTTAAAAATTTTCTCTTCATATTATTAATAAATTAGAAGTTATTTTCATAACTCCTAATTTTTCTCCTTCTATTATTCAAATGAGACATTTGGTACGTCTTTGCTTGATTCGCTTGCTTCAAAATATGATGCTGAATCAAATCCAAACATACCTGCTAATATGCTATTAGGAAATTTCTTTATAGATAGATTATAAGTCTTTACTGCTTCATTATAATCTCTTCTTGCAACTGCAATTCTATTTTCAGTTCCACTTAATTCATCTGAAAGTTGTGTAAAGTTTGTTGATGCTTTTAAATCTGGGTAATTTTCAACAACTACCAATAAGTTTGATAAAGCCTTTGAAATTTCATTGTTAGCCTCTATTTTTTCATCTGTAGATGATGAATTTAGATACTTAGTTCTGGCTTCTGTTACTTGCTCAATAGCTTTAGTTTCATGGTCTGTATAACCTTTTACTGTATTTACTAGGTTAGGAATTAAATCTGCTCTTCTTTGCAAAGATACATCCAAATTTGAGTATGCAGTATCTACTGCTTCTCTATTCGATACCATTTTATTATAGCTTCCTACCAATATTCCTGCTACTAATCCAATAATAGCAACGATTATTATTATTACACTTAAAGATTTTTTCATAAACAATTCTCCTTTATTTTTTTACTATTGTATACTATATAAAATAATTTTTTCAATGTTTTTTGCAAATTTTTGAGGACGGGACAATTTTTCCCCTGTTCCCAAATTGTTCTCAGAAATTAATTATTCCTAGATGTTCTAATAATATCTTTACTCCTAATAAAATTAATATTACACCACCCATTATTTCTGCTTTCTTCTCATACTTATCACCAAATTTATTTCCAATCTTTACACCAATAACAGACATAAAGAATGTTATTATTCCTATTGTAATTGCAGGTACAATTATTTTAGTTTTTAAACAAGCAAATGTTATACCGACTGCAAGTGCATCAATACTCCAGGCAAGGTAACTCGCGAGTATTGTCGGCACTTAAGGCTTGACTTCTGTGTTCGGAATGGGAACAGGTATTTCCTCTTAAGTAATAATCACCAGAAAAGTAATGTCTACTTTTCATATTTGATATATTATCATTAATTTGTTAATTTGTAAATAGTATTTTCAAATATTTTTAAAATATTTATAAAAGTTATTATTTTATAAATGTATTTTTAAAGCACACTCAAAAATACATAGAAGAATTTATTCGTAAACCTTTTTTTATATTAGTGGTTAAGCCCTCGATTTATTAGTATTGGTCAGCTCAATGTATCGCTACACTTACACCCCCAACCTATCAACCACATAGTCTTTATGGAATCTTACTACCTTACGATATGAGATATCTTATCTTAGAGTTGGCTTCACACTTAGATGCTTTCAGCGTTTATCCAATCCATACTTAGCTACTCAGCCGTGCCTCTGGTGAGACAACTGATACACCATTGGTATGTCCATCCTGGTCCTCTCGTACTAAGGACAGCTCTCTTCAAATATCTTACGCCTGCGATAGATAAGGACCGAACTGTCTCACGACGTTCTGAACCCAGCTCGCGTACCGCTTTAATGGGCGAACAGCCCAACCCTTGGAACGTACTTCCGCTCCAGGATGCGATGAGCCGACATCGAGGTGCCAAACCTCCCCGTCGATGTGAACTCTTGGGGAGATAAGCCTGTTATCCCCAGGGTAACTTTTTGTCCGTTGAGCGATGGCATTTCCATTTACAACCACCGGATCACTAAGCCCTACTTTCGTATCTGGTCGACATGTCTGTCTCTCAGTTAAGCTCCCTTCTGCCTTTGCACTCTCTTGCGCGATTTCTGTCCGCGCTGAGGAAACCTTTGGGCGCCTCCGTTACTCTTTAGGAGGCGACCGCCCCAGTCAAACTGCCCGTCTGACATTGTTCCCTGACCAGTTAATGATCACAGGTTAGAATTTCAATAACTTAAGGTTGGTATCCCAACATTGACTCCGGAGAAGCTGACGCCTCTCTTTCATAGTCTCCCAACTATCCTGTACATAAATCATCGAAACCCAGTATCAAACTGCAGTAAAGCTCCATGGGGTCTTTCTGTCTTATCGCAGGTAACTAGCATCTTCACTAGTACTACAATTTCGCCGGGGACATTGTCGAGACAGCGCCCAAATCATTACGCCTTTCGTGCGGGTCAGAACTTACCTGACAAGGAATTTCGCTACCTTAGGACCGTTATAGTTACGGCCGCCGTTCACTGGGGCTTCAGTTCAAAGCTTTGATATAATCTAACCTTTCCCCTTAACCTTCCAGCACTGGGCAGGCGTCAGCTCCTATACTTCATCTTTCGATTTAGCAGAAACCTATGTTTTTGTTAAACAGTTGCTTGGGCCTTTTCTCTGCGACTGACTGTTACATCAGCACCCCTTATTCCGAAGTTACGGGGTTAGTTTGCCGAGTTCCTTAACAATGCTTCTCCCGCTCGTCTTAGGATCCTCTCCTCATCTACCTGTGTCGGTTTGCGGTACGGGCACTTATATACAATATCTTCAAGCTTTTCTCGTCAGCGTGCTTCTTGATACTTCGTTACTTTATAATTTTCACTCCCCCTTGCGAGCCAAGCTTTTCCTCTTACTTGGTTATCTTTCACTTCTGCGTCCCTTGCATCTTTTAAGTATATACGTAGTGCAGGAATTTCAACCTGCTATCCATCAGATACGCCTTTCGACCTCTCCTTAGGTCCCGACTTACCCTAGGCGGACGAACCTTCCCTGGGAAACCTTAGACTTTCGACGGGATGGATTCTCACCATCCTCTCGCTACTTATTCCAGCATTCTCTCTTCTGCCTCGTCCACATGTCCTTTCGGTCATGCTTCTTCCTACTACAGAATGCTCCTCTACCACTTATACTGTCTTTCAAGTGTAAATCCGCAATTTCGGTGTATAGCTTAGCCCCGGTAATTTTCCGCGCAACTTCACTCGACCAGTGAGCTATTACGCACTCTTTGAATGAATGGCTGCTTCTGAGCCAACATCCTGGTTGTTTATGCAAAATCACATCGTTTTCCACTTAGCTATATCTTTGGGACCTTAATTGACGATCTGGACTGTTTTCCTTTTGACCACGGAACTTAGCTCCCGCAGTCTGACTCCTGAGTATTATATATGGTATTCGGAGTTTGATAGAGTTTGGTAACCTGGTTAGGCCCCTACCTCATTCAGTGCTCTACCCCCATATGCATTCCCTCAAGGCTAGCCCTAAAGCTATTTCGAGGAGAACCAGCTATCTCTGAGTTCGATTGGAATTTCTCCGCTATCCACAAGTCATCCGGTGCCTTTTTAACGACAATCAGTTCGGACCTCCACTAGATTTTACTCTAGCTTCATCCTGCTCATGGATAGGTCACTCAGTTTCGGGTCTATTATGTATGACTATATCGCCCTTTTCAGACTCGCTTTCGCTTCGGCTCCGTACCTTACATAGTACTTAACCTCGCCATATACAATAACTCGCTGGACCGTTCTACAAAAAGTACGACATCGCACGTATAAAGTGCTTTGTCTGCTTGTAAACATAGGGTTTCATGTTCTATTTCACTCCCCTCCCGGGGTTCTTTTCACCTTTCCCTCACGGTACTAGTTCACTATCGGTCACCAAGTAGTATTTAGCCTTACGGGATGGTCCCCGCTTATTCATACGAGATTTCTCGTGTCTCGTACTACTCTGGATACCACTAATCTCAACTTTTCTTTCATATACTGGACTTTCACCGTCTATGGTATGCTTTCCAAAACATTTCTATTAGAATTATTGATAAGTATATCGTGGTCCGAACCCCATGTGTATTACTACTCATGGTTTAGGCTCTTCCTATTTCGCTCGCCACTACTCTAGGAATCGAGTTCTCTTTCTTTTCCTGTGGGTACTAAGATGTTTCAGTTCCCCACGTTCCCCTCTCATATACTACTTTACTCATGTATGGATACTTAGTTGTTTGCTCTAAGTGAGTTCCCTCATTCGGATATCTCTGGATCTAAGGATATTTGCTCCTACCCAAAGCTTTTCGCAGCTTATCACGTCCTTCTTCGGCTCCTGGTGCCTAGCTATTCACCCTACGCTCTTTGTAGCTTAACCTTATTTTCATTGTTAATAATTAATATGTTTAACATTATCTCAATTATTAATCGGTTTAATTGTATTCTCTAGTTTTTGACAACTATTTGAATATCTAGTTTACCTTTTATTTCTTCTATATATTTTTCAATGTGCTTTCCTTAAATTTTCTTACTTCGTATTGCTTTGTCATGTCTTCATAATTTTTTCTCGATATACAAACGTATAATCTCAAAAAAATTATTTGTCATTCCTTGCACTACTTGCAATAAAATTCAAGCTTTCAAACATCTTCATATTATAGCTATGCTTGATGTTTGCATGGTGGAGATAAAGGGAGTCGAACCCTTGACCTCCTGCTTGCAAGGCAGGCGCTCTAGCCAACTGAGCTATATCCCCATGGCTTATATCAATGTACTTTTTTGAAGAGTACATTGAAAAATAAACAATAAACCTTCTCCGGAAGATTGAACTTAGTCAATCTTCCAAAACTTCGTCTTTCTCCTTAGAAAGGAGGTGATCCAGCCGCACCTTCTGATACGGCTACCTTGTTACGACTTCACCCCAATCATTGATTCTACCTTCGACTGCTGCCTCTCTAATACAGTTGGCTCACAGGCTTCGGGTATTCCCAACTCTCATGGTGTGACGGGCGGTGTGTACAAGGCCCGGGAACGTATTCACGGCAGTATGCTGACCTGCCATTACTAGCAATTCCGGCTTCATGAAGGCGAATTTCAGCCTTCAATCCGAACTGAGACTGCTTTTGGAGTTTCGCTCTACCTCGCGGTGTTGCTTCTCTCTGTTACAGCCATTGTAGTACGTGTGTAGCCCAGACATAAAGGGCATGATGATTTGACGTCATCCCCACCTTCCTCCGATTTATCACCGGCAGTCTGATTAGAGTTCCCAGCTTAACCTGTTGGCAACTAATCACAGGGGTTGCGCTCGTTGCAGGACTTAACCTAACATCTCACGACACGAGCTGACGACAACCATGCACCACCTGTATACAAGCTCCGAAGAGCTAACTAATCTCTTAGTTATTCCTGTATATGTCAAGCCCTTGGTAAGGTTCTTCGCGTTGCTTCGAATTAAACCACATACTCCACTGCTTGTGCGGGCCCCCGTCAATTCCTTTGAGTTTCAACCTTGCGGCCGTACTCCCCAGGTGGGATACTTATTGCGTTTGCGACGGCACAGAAAATGAAATCATTTCCTACACCTAGTATCCATCGTTTACGGTGTGGACTACCAGGGTATCTAATCCTGTTTGCTCCCCACACTTTCGTGCCTCAACGTCAGTTATTGTCCAGAAAGTCGCCTTCGCCACCGGTGTTCCTCCTAATATCTACGCATTTCACCGCTACACTAGGAATTCCACTTTCCTCTCCAACACTCAAGAACAATAGTTTTAGTTGCAGTTCCTCAGTTAAGCCGAGGGATTTCACAACTAACTTGCTTGTCCCGTCTACGCACCCTTTACACCCAATAAATCCGGATAACGCTTGCTCCCTACGTATTACCGCGGCTGCTGGCACGTAGTTAGCCGGAGCTTCCTCCTTAGGTACTGTCTTGTATCTTCCCTAACGACAATAGTTTACAATCCGAAAACCTTCTTCCTATACGCGGCGTCACTGCGTCAGAGTTTCCTCCATTGCGCAATATTCCCGACTGCTGCCTCCCGTAGGAGTCTGGGCCGTATCTCAGTCCCAATGTGGCCGTTCAACCTCTCAGTCCGGCTACTGATCGTCGACTTGGTAGGCCGTTACCCCACCAACTATCTAATCAGACGCGAGCCCATCTACTAGCAGATTACTCTTTTCCCACTTTCATCATGTGATGTTCATGGCATATGCGGTATTAGCAATGATTTCTCACTGTTATTCCCCTCTAGTAGGCAGGTTGCTCACGCGTTACTCACCAGTCCGCCACTAAAGCCATTGTTATAAAATCTCAATCAGATAAATCTTCAATCCTTTTTATAACGACTTCCGTTCGACTTGCATGTCTTATGTGCGCCGCCAGCGTTTATCCTGAGCCAGGATCAAACTCTCATATTTATGGTATTTATATTTAATGTTTTTCAACATTTTATAAATCTAAATCTTTAAGTTTTAAAGCTCATTAAATTTGTTTTTTATGGTAGTACAAATTAACTACCGCTATTGGTCTTTTTTCAAAGGTTTATTGTTTACTTTTCAATGTGCTCTTGTTCTTTAGCTGTTCGCTGTGGAACGTTTCTTATTGTACCATCTTTATTTTGTTTTGTCAACAACTTTTTTGAATTTTTTTAATATTTTTTATTCAATTTTTTGTTGACCTTTTTTAACAGATTTTTTTATATTTTTCAAACCCGTTTTTAGGGCAAAATAATAAACTAGTAATTTTGTTCGGCACTTCAATTATAATAACACAGACCCTATTCAAAGTCAACACTTTTTTTAATATTTTTTCAATATTTTTTTATTTTCCAAAACCATACTTAACTTTTCACTTGAAGGCACTTTTTATTTGGTCTTTTTTATTTGTAAATTTATATTGCTTCTATTATAGGTTTCTGCGTATTTTTCTTTTATTTTTCCACTTATGTATCTTTATTTCAATTGTTTTACTTTATTGTGCTTTATTTTACTTTATTTTTACTGTAGTGCCTTTTCTTCTACATACTTTTTGGCAAGTTCATATATCTCATCGTATCTTTTCATTGTTTCCTCGTCTTTAAAAGTGTGTCTTTTATAAAGTTTATCTATGTAATTGTTCCTATATATAATTTGCAAACTATATTTGAAATTGAAATCATACACATAAGCAAAGTGACAAATCAATCCATCTGCATGGCTAACTCTATCTTTATATTCTATAGTTTTATCTTCTTTAAATTCCTGAAAAAATCTTATCACTTATTATCTCATCTGATAAATCTGGGCTTTCCCATACCGCTTCTTTCGAATACACTGTTAAGCTATAAAATATATCAACTTTATCTGCGTCTCTAATTATTTTTGCATGTAATAGTTCTTTCTCATTTAAACCAGACTCGATTCTTGCTCTATTATGATTCAATATTGCTTTTCTAATTAGCTCATCATATCTTCTATCTTCTACAAATTCTTTTATTAGACCATCGTCAAACAAGATTTTTACACCCATTTCTGCATGATTTATGCTTTTTCCATCATTAAATGTATGGTATCGTCTTATTTGTTCGAATCTTCCTATATCATGCAATAATCCAATAAGCCAAGCAAGATCTATGTCTTCATCTGTCAAATTCTCGCTTTTAGCAATTTCTTCAGCAACTTTTGCAACTCTTTGTATGTGTTCTTTTTTTTAATTTTATTTTTTCATCTTCTGGATTATATTTTTCTACATATTTCTCGAATGTTTTTAATGCTTTTTCCTTATTAATCATTTTTTACCTTCCTATATATATATTATAAACTACCCTTAATTTCTTAAGGGCAGTTTTTTGTTAGTCGCAATACTTTCTAGGTTTTCTACAACATATCATTAAAATTACTGTTAAAACTAGCAATAATCCTAATATAACCGCTAGAACTATTATTGCTGCAATGGCTTCTAGTATAGTTCCTACAAATTCTGCTCCTATTATTATTCCAATTACAACTCCCAGTGCTACAGCAAGTATTGTAGCAATTAGTCCGAAGCAATTTTTCTTTTCTTTTTTCTTTGTATCGCAACAGCAATTATATTCGTATGACTCCATAAAAGTCACCTCCATATAACATCTTTTTGTTTGATGTTATACTATATTGTATACATAAATACATTTTTTGACACAATTAGCTATTTTTTATTATTCCGTCATATTTATTTTGTCAATTTTCACAGCCGCAAAAATCACGAATCTCTTAATCAGCCCGCATGATCATTTTAATTAAAACCAATCTTCGATTTATTTTATTCTCTGTTTTACTACTTCATACATTACTATTCCTGCAGATACAGAAGCATTTAATGATGTAATCTTGCCCTTCATCGGAATTTTTATTAAGAAATCACAGTTTTCTTTTACGAGTTTGCTCATTCCAAATCCTTCACTTCCAATTACTATTGCAATATTTCCTGTTAAGTCTTCATCATAATACATCTTGTCTGTTTCCATGTCTGTACCATAAATCCATACATCATTTTCTTTCAAGTATTTGATTGTTTCATTTATGTTGTTTACTCTTGCTACTTTCATGAAGCTAGTTGCTCCTGCAGATGTTTTTACTACTGTTGAGTTTACTGCAGCAGCTCTTCTTTTCGGTATGATTATTCCATGAACTCCCGCAGTTTCTGCAGTTCTTATTATAGAACCAAGATTATGTGGGTCTTCGATTCCATCTAATATTAATATGAAGACTTTTTCTTTTTTGGATTTTGCTTCATTTAATATGTCCTCAACTTCGCAGTAGTCAAATGGTGGAACTATTGCAATTACTCCTTGTGCATTTTCTGTTTGAGCCATCTGATTTATTTTTCTCTTTCAACTTCCACTGTTACAATTTTTCTTTCTCTAGCTTTTGCAATTATTTTTGTAATTGAGCCATGCTTTTCGCCTTTAGTAATGTAGATTTTATTTATATCTTTTCCACTTTCCAATAACTCTAAAACAGCATTTCTTCCTTCAATTTGGTCATTGAATTCTTCTGTTTCATTTTTCTTAGAATTTTTTCTATCTTTCCAATTTATATTTTCTTTTTTACTCATGAAAATTACCCTCTCTTCGCCCAACGGAGACGCCCCTTTTCGCCCACAGGGGACGCCCCTTTTTGGGCGAACTCTCTATTCTTTATTTCTATTACTTTTTTAAACTGTATAATTTCATTTTGTTCCTCAAAACCATCAGTTTCTTCGAGAAACATGCAATTTTCTATTTTCACCCAAAAAAAGGCCGTCCCCTATGGGCGATTGGATGGTCTTTTGGCAAACCTTTGGGCAAAGAAAAAGTTTTTATTTATCATCATCTAATTTTAGCACTGATAAGAATGCTTCTTGCGGTATTTCCACGTTTCCAATTTCACGCATCTTTTTCTTTCCACGTTTTTGCTTTTCTAGCAATTTTTTCTTTCTGGTTACATCTCCACCATAGCATTTTGCTAAAACGTCTTTTCTCATTGCTGAGATTGTTTCCCTTGCAATTATCTTTCCGCCAATTGCAGCCTGCAATGGTATTGTGAATAATTGCCTTGGTATTACTTCTTTTAATTTTTCTATCATTTTCTTGCCTCTGTCGTAAGCTGAATCTCTGTGTACTATAAATGATAGTGCATCTACGTTTTCTCCGTTTACTAGAATGTCTAGTTTTACTAAGCTTGAAGGTCTGTATTCTTTTAGCTCATAGTCAAAAGATGCATATCCTTTTGTTTTTGATTTTAATTTGTCGAAGAAATCGTATATTATTTCGTTTAATGGTAATTCATATATTAATGTAACTCTAGATTCGTCTAGATATTTCATATCCACATAAATTCCACGTCTGTTCTGGCATATTTCCATTATGTTGCCAACGAATTCCTTTGGTGTTAGTATTTCCGCTTCGACAAAAGGTTCTTCTATTCTTGATATTTCGTCTGGCTTTGGTAGGTCTGATGGATTGTATATTTCCAGCATCGTTCCATCTGTTTTATATACCTTGTATATTACTGATGGAGATGTTGTAATTAAGCTTAAATCAAATTCTCTGTCTAGTCTTTCTTCTATAATTTCTAAATGTAGCAATCCCAAGAATCCGCATCTGAATCCGAAGCCTAATGCTGCAGATGTTTCTTGTTCGAATTCCAGTGCTGCATCATTTAGTTTTAATTTTTCCAGAGCAATTTTTAAATTCTCATAATCGCTTCCATCGACTGGATACAATCCGCAATATACCATTGGGTTTACTTTTTTGTAACCAGGAAGTGGTTTTTCTGCTGGCCTATCGTCTATTGTTATTGTGTCTCCAACTCTTATGTCTGAAAGGCTTTTTATGCTTGCTGCAATATATCCAACTTCACCAGCAATCAATTGATTTGTAGGGCTGTATGAACCTGGTTCAAAGTATCCTACTTCTGTTACTGTAAAATTTTTTCCTGTTGCCATTAGCCTGATTGTGTCTCCAACCTTTACGGTTCCATTTTTTATTCTGCAATATGCGATGGCTCCTTGGTAGTTATCATAAATCGAATCAAATATTAATGCTTGAAGTGGTGCATTTTCGTCACCAGTTGGAGCAGGAATATCTGTAACAATTCTTTCTAATACTTGTTCCACATTTAGTCCCGTTTTTGCAGATATGCACGGAGCGTCCATTGCAGGAATTCCAATTATATCTTCTATTTCTTTTTTTACCTCATCAGGTCTTGCATTTGGTAAATCCACTTTGTTTATTACTGGAACTATTTCTAGATTATTGTCTATTGCAAGATAAACGTTTGCCAATGTTTGTGCTTCAACTCCTTGGCTTGCATCTACAACGAGTACGGCTCCATCACAGGCAGCCAAACTTCTAGAAACTTCGTAGTTAAAATCAACATGCCCTGGGGTGTCTATTAAGTTAAGCTCATATACATGTCCATCTTTTGCTTTGTATTTCATTCTAACGGCTTGAGATTTTATTGTAATTCCACGTTCTCTTTCAATATCCATATTGTCTAGGACTTGCTCTTCCATCTCTCTTTTTGTTAGAACTCCTGTCATCTCGATAAGCCTATCGGCTAGAGTCGATTTTCCATGGTCTATATGTGCAATTATGCTAAAATTTCTTATATATTTTTTCTTGTCTTCCATTAATTATTTTTCCCTTCTTAAGGTTCAAGTTTTATTTCAGGCTCACTTTAAAAATGTGTTCAAAGAGCCTTTTTATCCGTTTTTTTACACTTCAATTATACTTTTAATCTAGCAAATTGTCAATGTGGATTTCTTTAAGCTTTTATCAAGCAGTATTTTTACGTTTTTTATCCTTAATATTGTTTTATTTGTTTTTATGTATTATAATTAAAATACAGATTTTTCCAATACTTTTTATATTAATGAAAAAAAATTGTTTTTACGAAGGAGGAAAATATGAGCAAATTATTTGATTATTATGCTATGTTAAAATCAACAAATTCAGATGCATCAAATGTTTTATACTTATTTAAATCTGGTATATTTTTTATATGTATTGATGAAGATGCAAAAAAAGCATCCTCGTTACTTAATTTAAAGCTTACTAATCTTAATAATCACGTTGTAAAATGTGGCTTTCCTATTAATTCTTTATCTCATTATTCTAATTTATTAAAATTAGCTAACTATGAATTTAAGATTATTGACATACAAAAGCAAACCTCATTTTCAGTGCAAAATTACTCTATAGAAGAAAATATACATAATTTACTGTTAAAATTATCAAATACTAATTCAGATACCCTTTCTATTAAAGAAGCGTATTCACTTATTGAAGAGTTAAAACAAGAATCAATTAAAATATTATCAATTACCGCATAATTATATATGTAAACAAGGAGTAGTATGTACTTATTTGTACACTACTCCTTGTCACTTTATATTTTTGGATTTCCGCATTAAATTTTTATAGCAAATTCTTGATGCAATATAACTGTTTAATGAAGTTTTTCCCACCTTAACTAGATATAGTTTCTTTTTTAATTTTCTTCTTACGGTTCGTCTTTTTGCATATTGCCCATATAAGTTCCTCCCTAAGAAACATATATTTTCATTGCAAGAATAAATTCTTGTTTTTTTATTTAATGTTAATTTTTCTTTTTTCAAAAATTCTTTTATCTTTTCTAAGCAAATTTGTAAATATTCTTTAGATTCAGAAAATAATAAAAAGTCATCTTGATATCTAATATAGCCTTTTATTTTTAGTTCTTCCTTTATAAAATGGTCTAAATCATTTAAATAAAATATTGCCAAAACCTGGCTTGTCATACTACCAATTCCAATCCCAGAATTATAACTATCAATTACATCAAACACAATTTTTAAAGCCTTTGGATCTTTTATTCTTCTTCTAAGTTTTTTCTTTAAAATTTTATGGTCAATACTTGAAAAAAAACGGCTTATATCACATTTTAGCATATAATATTTTTCGTTTTTTTTTGCATATTGTTTTCTATATCTTTCAAGATATTCTAATGCCTTTTTAGTTCCCATCTCTGGTCTGCTAGCAACATTAAATGGTACTAAACACGGAAGAATTGCAGGATATAGAATTTCTCTCGCAATTAAGTGATTAATGATTTTATCTTTCATTCCCTGGCTTACAATTATTCTTCTTTTTGGCTCATAAATAATAAATACGTTATATTTTCCTACAACATATTTTTCATTTCTTAATTCATTATATATTGTTCTAATTACATTTTCCGCATTATTTTGCAATTTATAAACTTGCCTCTTATTCTTTTTGTATTACGAATAACTTCATGGTAACAAGCTTTTATATTTTCCGGCTTATATACATTTTCGTATAAATTACTATATCTTTTCAATTAAATCCTCTTTTGCATTTTATAATATATTAAATTGCTTTTCTCCAACCAACTAAACACTTTGAAATATTATCTAATTGTAATCTTAATTTATGAGTCATTTTATTTGAAATCATCTTGTCCTTTTCTATCATAAGCAATAAAAAATATAAAGTTTTTACTTTACTAACAGCCTCATCAGCCATTTGCTTTTTATATTTTTTATTATGACTATAATTACCTGCACTGATTTTTTCTAATAGTTCAAAAGACGTTTCTATTAATTTATTTTTTATAATTTCATGCTTTCTTGGAAAATTTGCAATATACTCATACATTTTATCTATATAGTCATATATATAACTTAATAATTTAAATTTTTCCTCCACAATAAAATCAAAAAGATTATTGTCAAAGTCACCATCTACATTTACCTTCTTTATTTCTCTATTTTTTTCTAATTCTTTCTTTTCTTCGATTTTCATTTTTATTTTCCAATTTTCGTTATTTTTCTTTTGCAGTAATCATCTATACATCTTTCAATATCATAAATGAGATACATTATTTCTCCAGTGTCTGAATTATTTCTTAAAAATTCATTTATATTTTTCACTTTATAAAGAATTCTTTTGTAATATAATCCTTTTTGGTAATAAAAGTCATATTTGTTATCTTTAAACTGTTTCATATTTGTAATTTTATAATTTTGCATTTTATCAACGATAATATAATTTATGTGATAATAATTTAATACACTTATTATTTCTTGGATTTTATATGATGGCACACCACTATATGCTGTAAAAATTCTTTCTTTTTTCTTCTTTTCTTTGCATAACTCATTAAAAAATTTCATTTTTCTTAATGTTTTAGAAATTTGAAAGCTACGGTATCTAATTTTCTGTTTCATAATATATCCAAATACTAAAGCATCTTTTCCATAAGCATCATAAAAGCTTTTTTCTCTATCTTCAGACATATTTTTTACAATTACAATATAATTTTTCAACTGTTTATTCATTTCAAATTCGACAGTTTGTGACATCTCTTGCTCCTAATTAATATTTTATTAAAGAACCACTCACATTTTCAAGTGGATAGACGGTTATAAGGATTTATCCCTTTCGACTTTACAATATAATATTGAATTACTACTAACAAAAAATCCTATCCATCTTTTCTTTAGGGTATTTACGAAAGTTTATTAAGAGGTTGCCATTTATTATGTTTTCTCCTTAGATTAAGTTACTTAAAGTGCCCAGCGTTGTTTTGGGGTAACTTAGAAATAAAATAATAATAGTTTTTCTTTTTTATGTATTTATAGTTTGTTAAACTTTCTATTTAATGTAAATACTTACAAGGACAGTGGTTTGTTTCTATAGCTTCACATATATAACTTTTAATTGCAAATAACTAAAATTGGCCAAGCAATTAGGTTGGTATATCAAAAGTTTTACAGAATCTGCAAGACTGGGCGGAGACCGCGGCAATTAGAGTTCGTGTTGGTGTTAGAGTTGAACACATTGCTGGTCGTGATAGAGCTACCTGACACATAACGTAAGTTGAAGTTACTGTTGTTCCAATTCGCATTAACGCAGCGCGAAGAAAGCCAAACCAACGAGTTTCCAAGCCAATTTACAACCATGCCCTAATTCATTTATTCTTTATTTTACACAATTTTTTCTATATACACTTATTTTTCTGTTATTTCTTTTATGTCTTCTTGTATTTTTTCAATTACATTTTTAAATTCTTTTTTTCCACAGAATTCTTCAAGCATACATACAATTTCATTTATTTTCATTTTATCTACACAGTATTTTTTCGAAGCTTCATATTTTCTTTTATATGTATTTAATTTTTTAAAGTCTTTAAATATATCTTTTTTGTCTTTTACTTTTATAACATAATTAATCTTCTTATCTTCAAGATCTAACAAAACCCTATCAAGAGAATTTCGTGGAAAACCTGTATTTAAAATATACTCATCTTTATCCTCAATGGTTTTATATAGTTTTTCTTTTATTTTGTATTTGAATATATAACTTAATATGTATGTATCTTTTCCATATACATTATAAAAATTTCCGCTTAATACTAATAATATAGAGTCTGGATATTTTTCATGATACATTGTTTCCATATCTCTTATAGTTTCATATCTAATCATTTAATCCCTCTTTTGCTCTTAAAAATAAACACACCGATATTTGACAAAACAAAATTATTAAAATAATAATTTACACACTGATTTGACATTGCCCTTTAAAATTTATATAGCCTATAGAGCCACTCCCAAATGCCCTAGGTCATTTAGGGAGTATACTCTACTTTTTTAATTTTATGTATATTTAATTTCCATTTTTTAGGATATTAGACTATTTAGAAACCTGCAAGACTGGGCGGAGACCGCGGCAATTAGAGTACGCGTTGGTGTCAGAGAGGAACACAATGCTGGCCGCGATAGAGCTACCTGACACACAACGCAAGTGGAAGCCACTGACGTTCCAACTCGCATTAACGCAGCGCGAAGAAAGCCAAAAATCTTTTCCCGTTCTAATGTTCGCTGTATTTCTATTTGCACTTCCCCAGTAAGCATTATATATTACCTTTAATCCTGGATCTACATTGTATTTTTCGTAAGCATAATTGCTCTTTTCTTCTGTTGATACGAAAGAGCTTGTTCCTGCATTGCTTAAGTTGTATGAGCTTATTTTTGCGTCTGAGTATCCTTTGCTTGCTCCATTGCTCTTATCTATATTTTCATATTGTGTAAATAATGTTGGAGCATATCTATTATTTGTACTTGTTATTTTATTTGGTGCTGTTGAGTCATTTGCATTTGTTGACCATACTCCTCCATAAGATCCACTTAATTTGCTGTCATCAACAAAATCTTCAAATTTTGCGTTTCTGGCTACTACTACATTTACTTTTTTAGTTTTTCCGTTACTTAATTTTATTTCTGTTAAATTTCCATATAAGTTTTTGCATACTGTATCCATTGCTAATACCCCATTATTATATGCTGCTGCTCCTGTTAATCTCATCTGTAAGTTTGTTGTTCTATCTGCTATATAATAATCATAATGTTCTGTATCAAATTCTCCTGTTAATGAATCGTATCCTCCATCTTCTAATTTTGTCCATGTCATATCTGCTTCTTTGGTTGGTAAGCCTGAATTTATTTTATTTACTGATTTTATATCTACTCCTAATAAACTTGCTATTGAATCTGCTTTTACATATCCATGTGCCTCTGTTCCTGTCTTTCCCTTATAGAATGGATCTGTTGTTACTGTTGTTCCTACTGTTTTGTTTTGTATGCTATCTCCTGATACTGTTATTACTGGACGTAATGCACAATTATATGTGCTATTTGAACCTGTTGTATTATAATTATTCTGTGTTTGGAATAATGTTGTTGCTGTATATGTTCCATCTGTTCTTACATAATTGAATTGATATACTTCGATTGATAAGTCTTCTGAATATTTTGTTGTTCCATCTGTTCTTGTATAATCAGAATATCCATATCTTGTTGCTAACCAGTAGTTGTTTCCCGTACTTATCATATTTACTGTTTCTTTGTTGGTTCTATTTTGATTTCTTAGTGTTGGATTTGTGTTTGCTAAAAGCATGTTTGTGTTACTTGCTTGCACCGCCGATGTATTACTTACATCTATATATTCACTTATTTGTTCTGTTGAATATCCATTATTTGCTACATCTAGTGTATTTATATATGGTTGTATTTTTTTACTGTTTTCATATACTCTACCATTTGATGTATATTTTATATTATAAAAATCTTCTGCATTTACACTTCTTGCAGACAATACTTTTACTCCATTTATTTCTAGATTTCCATATAATTTTGAGCATATTTCATTTAATGCCTTTACTCCATTTGTATATCCATTTATTCCTGATAACGATACTTCAAATCCCGTATTTTTATTTGCCATTAAATTTACTGTTCCATCTGAATTTACACTTAATACTTTCCAACCTAAATCTTCTGTTTCTATTTTTCCTGCTTCTACCATGGCTATTCCGGGTACATCTTCATTATTATTGTCTAATACTTGTTTTATATGTCTATTTACTCCCTCTCCATCTGTTTTTCCTAAATATTCGAAGCTATAATCATCTAAATTCACAAGATATTTATATCCCTTATATGCTACCTGAGCATGTCCATCTCCATTATTTAAGAAATCTTCTAATCCGTCATTTCCTATATTTGAACTTAAATAATCTGCTAATCTAAATCCACTATCTTGCTCCTTTTCAAAAGCTAATCCTGCTAAATATAATGACATAATATCTTTTGCATTTCCCTCATCTGTCAATTTTTCTGCTTCTTTTGCTTTACTTATTACTCCATTATTGGTCAGTACTAATCTTATACTTACTCCTGCTAATATTAGCAAGACTACTATTGTCACTACTAACGCAATAAGTGTAATTCCCTTTTCTTGTTTGTTTTTCATTTTTACTTTTTCCTCTCTTTCTAACAAGGTATAATTTTATAATTCTAATTTCTTGTAAGGAATTAATACTTTATCTTTGTTTTCCCCTGTGTTTTAGTTTTTTTAGATTTTTAGGATTTATCTATAAAACCTCTATTTTTCAAAAGTATTTTTAAACGCAAAAAAGACAGAAATAGTTTTTCTAAACTACTCCTATCTTCATATATTTATATTTTTTTTGAATATTGCAAACTTTTTTATTTTCTATTTTTGAGTATGACAAACAAACACTAGCAATTTTTGCTAATTTTTCTTCAGTAAGAATACATGTGTGTGTGTGTGTGTGTGTGTGTGTACAGCCACAACGATTTGCTGGTTTGTTCATTTTCTATTACTCCTTTTTCTTTTCTTTTGCGTTTTTTGCACTTTTGTTTACATTTCTATAATATCATAACAAATTTATTATTTCAACAATATTTTTAATTTTTTCTAATGAAATTTTTTATTTTCTATTGTAGTTTACAGCTGCTTAATCAAAATCATTCATATTTTATTTACAAACTTACAATTTTTGTAATTAGAGACTTTTAATTATCAATAAAATTTAGATATATCATATAGTAAATTGTAACTAAATTTTGACATTTTAATCTTCTTTACTTACTTTTGCATATTTTCTTAGTTTTGCATAAGCTAGGTAGTTAACAGATCCTGCTGGAAATCTTGAAGTTTCATCTTTACGACCAGCTGGAACACCTGTTAAAATTTCTATTCCTTGTTCTATTGTTGAAATAGTATAGATGTGGAATAGTCCTTGCTTTACAGCGTCAACAACTTCATCTGATAAATTTAAATTTTGTTCATTTAATTTTGGAATCATTACACCATGTGAACCATCTAATCCACGAAGTTTGCATATCTTAAAGTATCCTTCGATTTTTTCATTTACACCACCGATTGGTTGGATTTCACCTTTTTGGTTTACAGAACCAGTTACGGCAATGGCTTGATTTATAGGAATGCCAGACAAGCTTGAAAGTATTGCGTATAATTCTGTTGAAGAAGCACTGTCTCCATCAACTCCATTATATAATTGCTCGAAACATAAACTTGCTGTTAAAGATAAAGGCATGTCTTGAGCAAACATTTCTCCTAAATATCCTGCTAGTATTAAAATTCCTTTAGAGTGAGAAGAGCCAGACATGTCAACTTCACGCTCTATGTCTATAATTCCGTTCTTTCCTACATAAGTATTTGCAGTAATTTTTGTTGGAAGTCCGAAAGAATAATCACCAAGGCTCATTACTGTTAAGCCATTTATTTGTCCAACTTTAAATCCTTTTGTATCTATTAAAAGAGTGTTGTTGTTTATCATTTCGATATATTTTTCATTATATTTTTGAACACGTTCTTGTCTTTGTGCTAAAGCTAAGTCAACTGTTTCACCAGAAATAACTTTTTCACGATGAAGTTTTGCAAGAGTTGCTGCTTCGCCAACAATTTGTGTAATCTCGCTAAATCTTGTAGAAAGTTTAGTTTGATCATTTGCAAGGCGAGAGGCGAATTCTATAACTTTTGCCATTCCTGTTCGATCAAGAGGTGGAAGTTCTTCTGTTTTGCAGAAACCTTCAACAACTCTAGCTAATTTATTCATATTATCAACTGTTAATGGAGCGTCATCTTCAAATTCAACCTTTATTTTAAATAACTTTCTGAAATCTGCATCAACAGAAATTAATGTTTGATAAATGTTATCATTTCCAATTAAAATAACTTTTAAATTAAGTGGAATGGGTTCAGGTTTCAAAGAAACCATAACCATTGAAGAATGTTGGTCTACTAAATTTTCAATGCCAAGTTCCTTAGTTCTTAATACTTTTTTCAAAGAATTATAGCAAGATTGATTTGAAAGCAGATCGGCAGCCTGCATTATTAAATATCCACCATTTGCAATATGAAGAAGACCAGGCTTTAACATTGTATAATCTGTTTTTAAACTACCATAATAATTTTCATATTCCAATTTACCAAAAATATTTGGATAAGAATAGTTAGAATCCATTATTACAGGAGCACCTTCGTGGTTGCTATTATCAATAAATAAATTTACTCTGTAGTTTAGCCAAGGTTGTTGAACGTCAGGTCTTGGATTTTGAGCTACATTAGCTGATTGCTTTTTGTCATCAACTAAGAAAGCATTTACATTCTTTAAAATATCTTTCTTTACATCATCCAAAAATTTATTTATTTTTTTATTTCTTTTGAAATTTGATTTTATATAATTGATGTGTGCATTTACAGTTAGCAAAGCAACATTTGATTGCCACTCGGAAATCTTTTGGTCAGCTTCAGATTGAATAGCTTTTATTTGAGATATGGCATTCATAACATGTTGTTGAACGATTGTTGATTTATCTTCGAATTCTTTCTTAGTACTTTCATCAAGTTTCTCAAATTCAGATTCCTCAATAGTTTTACCGTTTATAACTGGCATCATGTAAATACCGTTGTTTGCAGACTTAACTTGAAAGCCATATTGAGAAGAGGTCTCATTAAGTTTAGCCATTAAAGATTCTCTTTTTGCGTCATATTCTTGCTTAATCAAAGCCTTTTCTTTTTCAAAATCATCATTGCTAAAAGTTTCTTTAATGTCATGTTTAATATCCTTAATAAATCTGTCCATTGCATCACGGAATTCTTTACCTTGGCCAGCTGAAAGAGGTACTGCAACAGGTTCGTTAGGGTTATCAAAATTATAAACATAGCACCAATCTTGTGGGATTTTTTTCTTCTTAGAAATAGTATCTAGATAGTGTTTTGTGTACATTGTTTTTCCAACACCACTAGGTCCTTCAATATAAAGATTGTAACCATTAATGTCAACATTTAGACCAAATTCCAAAGCCTTAATTCCACGCTCTTGACCGATTCCGGCACTTATTGGTTCAAGGCTTTCTGTTGTTTCAAACTTAAATAAGTTAGGGTTACATGTAGATTTTAAACGTTTGTATGAAAGCTCAAATTCATTTCTCATTGGTTAATTCCTCCTAAAATTTATCATATATGTATATTAAAACTTGTCGTTTTTTCTAAAAATTATAAATCATATATTAATTTATAAAAAAATGCAAGAAAAAACGACAAAAGTGTTAAAGTTCAAGTGTCATAAGAATTGCATCATCAATTCCATTATAGTATTTTTTTCTTAGACCGACCTCTTTGAAATTATACTTTTTATAAAGATTAATTGCAATAGTATTTTTAATATTTACCTCTAAATTTATTGCTTTAATTTCATGATTTTTACAATAGCGAATTATCTCGCTTAGCATGTAAGAAGAAATCTTTCTGCCTCTAAAATCTTTTTTTACGACAATATTCATCAATTCTGCTTCATCAAGAATAATCTTAATACCGCAAAAACCTACTATATTATTATCCTGAGTTTTTGCAACAATATACTTAGAAAACTCAGAATTTAATTCATCTTTTAGAGTATCGTAATTCCAAAAATTATCAAAATCAGAAGAAAGGCGAGGTGCGATTTGCTCTAAATCTGAAAAAGTAAAAGGCAAAATGACTAAAGATGAATCATTGTCTATTTTATTTGTTGAGTTACTCGTTGAATTATTTATAGAGTTATTTGCTGAACAATTAAATGTATTATTATTATTACACATAATTTCTCCTTGTATAATTTATTTTGTTCTAAAATAATTGGATTACTTGTTTGTGGCTTGCTCTGCCTGAGATTTTCTTAAATAAATAGGTGAGATGTTATTTGAATCTCCAGCAAGTCCTTGTTTAAATCTATAATAAGCACTTTTGGCAAGTGATATACTAGATTGAATATTGTTATCAGAAAATTCTATATCATAGTCTGCAAATTTTTCATTAATCAAATCTTTATATAAAACACTTCCGTCACCAACAAAAGTAAGTTTTTTGTTTTCTAAATCCTTTGAACAAACAGATTTTAAATTATCTAGAACTGCATTTATCTCATCAGAAACATCTTCTTGAACTTGAGTATAAGTGGTATTTCCACTATTGCTATTTATTTCAAAAATTCCTGAATAAACATTTCCGTGTTTGCAATCTATAAGAGAGCAAACCAAAGAAGAATTTCCAACATTATAAGCCAGGCTCTCAAGTGAAGTAACGCCAACAGTGGGAATATTTTTTGCATCTGCGAAAGCCTTTACGGTTGCAATTCCAATTCTAATTCCAGTAAAAGAGCCAGGACCAAGACAGCATGCAAGCAAATCAATATTATCTAAACTTAAATTAGAAGATTTAAACATGTTATCAATCATTGGCATAAGCTTAACTGAATGAGTTCTTTCATCATCATTATTGTCTTGTGCAATTATTTCAAAATTTTCATTTTCATCAACTTCAACAATAGAAACTGAACAATTCTTTGAAGAAGTATCAACAGCTAAAATTTTCATTTATCTATTTCCTCGATTCTTAAATTTCTAAAATCAGTATTTTCTGTATTTCTAGAAAAAGTAATTTTTGTGTAGCGAGTTTGCAAGATTTCTTCAATCATTTCGCCCCATTCAAAAATACAAAGACCATTTTGCAAATATTCTTCGCCACCCATAGCGTAAAATTCGTCAACATCTGCAAGCCTGTATAAATCAAAATGAAATATCTTAAAATCCTTTGCATCATATTCATTTACAATAGTAAAAGTAGGACTAGAAATTTCATCTTCTAACCCGAAATGTTTAAGAACGCCTTCTGTAAACTTAGTCTTTCCAGAACCTAAATCTCCTGAAAGAACTATTATAGAATGCCTATCCAACTTAGATGCAAATTCGTCTGCAAATTTAATTGTATCATTTTCTGAATGTGAAACAAAATTATATTCTTGCATTATTACATTTCCTTTCTTTTTTCTTCTATTTTACTAGTTGTATTCTACATTAAAACATATAAATTTTCAAGTTTTTATTAAAATCTGCTAGCAAAAAATCTATTAACATTATAAGAGACGAAGCCTTAACTTTTCTTCGTCTCACAAATAACTTAAACATCTGAATATTTTTCATTAACCCTATTTTCGCCCAAAAAGGGGCGTCCCTCTTGGGCGAAGCTTCTTTTTGATGCGATTTTTTAGTTCTCTAGTACTTCTTTACATCTTGGGCATAATCCATCTTCTAGGTGGTCATTGTACATCCAGCATCTTTCGCATTTTTCGCCTGTTGCATGTTCTACTTTTACTCCAAGTTTTTCTTCTTGTTTTCTGTTATTTTCTTGTATTTCTAGTCCAGATACGATTAGTACAAGTTTTATTAATTCTTCATTTTCTTTCAAGAATTTGTATTCTTCTCCGTCTGCATATATTGTAACTTTTGCGTCTAGAGAGTTTCCTATTGTTTTTTCTGCTCTTGCAAGTTCTAAATCTTTTGCAACTATATTCTTAACTTTGATTATTTTCTCCCATTTTTCTGCTATTTCTTTGTTATCCCATTCGTCATTTGGAACTGGATAGTCTGCAAGCATTGGGCTTTCTACATTTTCTTTTTCTGTATGTTTCATTGCTGACCAAATTTCTTCAGCTGTGAATGAAATCATTGGTGTTAATATTTTTACTAGTGCATCTAGTATGTAATACATAGTTGTTTGTGCTGCACGTCTTGCTACTGAATCTGCTTTTTCTGTGTATAATCTGTCTTTTATTATGTCAAGATAGAAGCTACTCATGTCTACAACGCAGAATTGGTTTACATCGTGGTAGCAGTTTCCGAAACTGTATGTGTCGTAATCCTTTGTACAGTCTTTAATCAATTTATTTAATCTTGTTAATGCCCATTTATCTATTTCTTGTAAATCTTCATAGGCAACTGGATTTTCTGGGTCATAGTCATAAGTATTTCCTAAGATATATCTTGCTGTGTTTCTTATTTTTCTATAAACATCTGAAATTCCTTTTAGTATGTCATCTGATAAGTTTACGTCCATCGAATAATCTGATGATAATGCCCAAAGTCTTAATATATCTGCTCCAAATTTGTTTGAAACATCTATTGGAGATACTCCGTTTCCTAAGCTCTTAGACATTTTTCTTCCTTGACCATCTACAACGAATCCACAACATAGAACTTCTTTGTATGGAGCAATTCCATTTACTGCAACTGATGTTAATAATGAAGATTGGAACCAACCTCTGTATTGGTCATTTCCTTCTAGATATAAGTCTGCTGGATAGTCTAATCCTCTTTCTACTAAAACACTTTGATGTGTTGAACCAGAGTCAAACCAAACATCCATTATGTCTGTTTCCTTCTTGAATTCTGTGCAGCCACACTTTGGACATTTTGCACCTTCTGGTACTAAATCCTTTGCTTCTTTTGCCCACCAAGCATTTGTTCCTTCTGTTCTTACAACATCTTGAATCTTTTTTATAGATTCTTCTGTAACATAAGGCTCTCCACAGTCTTTGCAATAGAATATTGGAAGTGGAACACCCCAAGTACGTTGTCTTGAAATACACCAATCGTTTCTTCCTTTAATCATTTCGCTCATTCTGTCCTCGCCCCAATCTGGGTGCCATGTAACTGTCTTAATAGCCTTTAAAACATCATCTCTAAATCCATCAACAGATGCAAACCATTGTGGTGTAGCTCTGAAGATTATTGGCTTTTTGCATCTCCAGCAATGTGGATAAGAGTGCTCTATTTTTACAGCTTTTAATAAATATCCATTTTCGTCTAACCAAGCTGTTATAGTCTTGTTAGATTTTGCATAGAATTGACCAGCAAACTCACCGGCCTCGGCTGTTTGTTTTCCTTTATCATCAACTGCAACAACCATTCCAAGTTTATCTTTCAATCCTTGTAAATAGTCCTCTTTACCATAAGCAGGTGCTGTATGAACTGCTCCAGTACCTTCATCAAGAGTAACATTTACAGTTGTCTCACTACCAAGAACTACTCTAGACATTCTGTCTAAGAACGGATGCTTGCATAAAACTCCTTCTAGTTCTGAACCTTTAAAGGTTTGAACTGTTTTGTAATCTTCTACTTCAGCAAGCTTCATAACTTTTTTTTCTACAAGCTCTGTTGCAATTATTAATCTTTCAAGTTTTGCATTCTCCTTGTTTTCTTTTAACTCAACCATGCTATACTCATAATCTGCACCAATTGTAATTCCCATGTTTCCTGGTAGAGTCCAAGGTGTAGTTGTCCAAATTACCATATAAGTATCTTTTTTATCAAACAATCCCTTAGAATCTTCAACAGGGAATTTTACATATATAGATTCTCCAGTTACATCTTTATATTCAATTTCAGCTTCTGCTAATGCTGTTTCACAATCAGTACACCAGTAAACTGGTTTTAATCCTTTATAGATATATCCTTTTTTTGTACATATCTCCGAATACACCAATTTGTCTTGCCTCTGTTGCATGGTCATAAGTTATATAAGGGTGGTCCCAGTCTCCAAGAACACCAAGACGTTTGAAGCCTTCTGTTTGAATATCCTTGTAATTTGTTGTAAATTCTCTACAAGTATCTCTAAACTTTGTAACAGGAATCTTGCTTCTATCTAGTCCAAGCTTCTCAATAGCCTTCTTCTCAGTTGGCATTCCGTGTGTATCATATCCAGGAACAAAAGGTGCATAAAAGCCTTTCATGGCCTTATATCTTACGATTGTATCCTTTAAGATTTTATTTAAAGCATGTCCAGCATGAATTTCTCCATTAGCATAAGGAGGTCCATCATGTAAAACAAAATGCTTATGTCCTTCATTTTTCTTTAAAATCTTCTCATATAGTCCATTCTCAAAAACAGCCTTTAATGTTTCTGGCTCTTTAGTTGGCAAATTTCCTCTCATCGGAAAATCTGTCTTTGGTAAATTAAGTGTGCTTGAATAATCTTTCTTCTCTTCACTCATATAAATTACTCCTTTCATTTTTGCCCCAAAAAGGGGCGTCCCTATTGGGCGAATTTTGGCTTAGTCTTTGGCAACAAAAATTCGTCCTATTAACATAGGACGAATTTTACTCCGTGGTACCACCTAATTTAAAAGTTTATATTCTTGTTTGAATAGTATAATCTTCTATAATTTAGATTTTTTTCAACACAAGATGTATTTAGCTTTTCTCTTATTTTATCTTAACGCAATATTACGATTTATATTACTCAAATATTAACATTGGATTTTTCACAATATTCTTTCACATAAACAACTCCAAGGTGATAATAAATAATCTTTAATTTATCAAAATCTCAGCATTCATTTGACTCTCTGTTAATTAGTTTTATTTATCTTGTCCTCTTCACAGTTTTTACTCTATTCAATTCTACATAATAATTTACCACAAATAAATGATGAATGCAAGTAAAATTCGATTTTTTTGATATTTTCGTCATTATGATTTGTTAAATAAACTTTTACAAGGAATTTTTAATATATATCTTTATATAGATTTATGTTTTAAACTACATTACAATTTATTTCTTTGTGCTATTTACCTGCTCTATTAGCAAATCAAAATCAGATTTATATAATTTATCTTGTTTTACTCTATATTTTTCAAACTCTGTTAATGCTTTATCACAGGCAATTTCATGTGATATTTTTCCAGCATCATTTAAAACATCTAAATCGTCTGCCAGTAAAAACTTATCAATTCGTGTTGCCCAATCTTCCATAGTCATAGGTATATGTCTTTTAGCTCTATTTTCTGCCAAATCTAAAAATGCGGAAACAATAAGTTCTAAACTCTCTAGTTCTTTCGTATTTAAATAATTTTTTGCAATTACAACATCCGTTTCTAAAATTTTTCCGTTAGGAGAATTTTTCCAAGTAGTAAGTCCCATATGTTCTTTTTCCGAATCAGCTCTATTATATATGATTTCCCAGAGTTTGGTGCGACACTGCATAGTGCATCTTATTTTGAACTTTCTTAAAAAATTTAATAGTTGTCGGAGATTTTTTGTCATAATCAACACTAGTAGCATATATATCAGTAATTTTTTGATAAAATCTTCTTTCAGATAATCTTATTTCTCTTATTTCAGCAAGTAAAGAGTCATAATAATCTTCATCAAAGAATGCCCCATTAGCCATTCTCTTTTTGTCAATTATATATCCTTTCTTTGAAAATTCCTTTAATACATAAGTAGCCCATCTTCTAAACTGTATTGCTCTATCTGAATTGACTCTATATCCAACAGAAATAACCATATCTAAATTATAATATAAAACTTTTCTTTTTACATCTCTATTTCCTTCTTTTTGAACTAGTAAGAAATCCTTACTAGTTGATTTTTCATCAAGTTCAAAGTTTTTATAGATTTCATTAATATGCATTGTAATATTATTTCTGGTTGTGTCAAATAGCTCGCCTATCGATTTTTGAGTCAGCCACAAGTCTCCATCTTCAAATCTAACTTGGATTCCTTTATCATGAGTTTGCCTTTCAAAAATCAGAAACTCTGCACTACTACTTCTAATAATTAAATCTTTAGACATATTTTCCTCTTTTCATTTTATATCGTTTTTTATATTAAGTTATCTCAATTATAGTAACGTCAACAAAAAAGTCTTCAAACTTATGTTTGTATTTTATATTATTTTCTACTTATTTGTCAATAGTTTTTACATTTTGATCAACAAAAAACAAGTAATTTCATATAAAACTATATCAAAATTACTTGTTTTTTTCTGCGTTTTTTATTTCGTTTAATTTCTACTTATTATTCAGCTTTTTTGGTGCTTCTGCAGCTGGTGCAGTTTCTTCAGCTGGAGTTTCAACTACTGTTTCTTCAACAGCTTCTGTTAAATCTTCTTTTACATCTATATATTTAGATTCAATTTTTGCTCCAACATTTTCCTTTGTCTTAGCAGCTTTACCAGTTCTGTTTCTTAGGTAGTATAATTTAGCTCTTCTAGCTTTTCCTACTCTAACTACTTCAACTTTCTCTACTAATGGAGAGTGTACTAAGAATGTTTTTTCTGTTCCTACTCCATAAGCAATTCTTCTTACTGTAAATGTAGCGTTAACTCCGCCACCTTGTTTCTTTATTATTATTCCTTCGAATACTTGGATTCTTTCTCTGTTTCCTTCCTTAATTCTTTGATGTACTCTTACTGTGTCACCAACTTTAAGGTCTGGAATTTTATTTTTCAATTGTTCATGTTCTATTGATTTTATTATATCCATCGATATTCTCCTTTCTTAATTTTCTAATTTATATTTCGGCTATTTTATTACACAATCTTGATAGTTTCTAATAACATATCTTAATTTTCATGTTCTTCCGAAATTATTTTTTCTGCTTCTTTTAAATCTTTTTCATTAAGAAGCTCTGGTCTTTTCAAAAATGTATTTGTTAAAGAACTTTTTCTTCTCCACTCATCTATTTTCTGATGATTTCCAGAAGCTAGTATTTCTGGAACTTTTTTACCATGAAATTCTTCTGGTCTTGTATATTGACTATATTCTAAATACCCTTGAGAAAATGATTCTTCTTTTGTAGAATCTGTACTTAGTACACCTTCTACATATCTACTTACCGAGTCTATAAGCACCATTGCTGGTAGCTCTCCTCCAGTTAGCACATAATCTCCAATCGATATTTCTTCATCAACAATTTCATCTAATACACGTTGGTCAACTCCTTCGTAGTGACCACAAAGTAGAATTAAATGTTCTTCCCTAGATAATTCTTGAACTTTGGCTTGGTTCAACTTTTTTCCTTGAGGCGATAAGAATATTACTTTTGATTTTTCATCTTTTACAGATTTATATGCATCATACACAACATCTGCTCTCATTACCATTCCTGCTCCACCACCATATGGAGTATCATCTACTTTTTTATGCTTGTCTTTCGAAAAATCTCGTATATTAATTAGATTAATATTTATTAAATTTTGCTTAGACGCTCTTTCAATAATACTGTGTTTTAATGGTTCAAACATTTCTGGAAATAATGTTAGTACATCAAATTTCATATTTACTCCTCTTAAATTAAACCTTCAATAATGTGAACTATTATTTTTTTATTTTCTAAATCTACTTGTTTTAGTACATCTTTGATTGCTGGCAATAGAATTTCTTTGCCTTCGTCATTTTTTACAACGTATATGTCACTGCTACCAGTGTTATATATGTAATCTACTTTTCAAGCAATTCTTCTTCATCACTATATACATCTAATCCTATTAAATCTGCTATGTAATAAGTACCCTCAGGAAGCTTTTTTGCATTTTTCCTGTCCATTTTTATGTAACAGTTACGCAATGTTTCTGCTTGCTCTGGTGTTTCTATTCCCTTTAGCTTTAGGATTACCATACCTTTGCTGTAATTAACTTTTTCTATTTGGAATAATTGTAATTGATTTTTCTTTTCAACAAAAATTTCTTTAAAAGTATCAAATTTTTTTATATCATCTGTAAAAGGCTTTACTTTTACTTGACCTCTTATACCAAATGTGTTTACTATTTGACCTAGTTCTAAATATTTTTCCATTACCTATTCCTCAAATATAATTCCAACTTTTTTATGTTCTTTAGCTGTAATAGCTTTCATAACAGTTCTTATTGCTTTTGCATTTTTACCTTGCTTTCCAATAACCTTTCCCATGTCCTCATCAGCAACTTTAACTTTAAGAAGTATCCCCTTCTCATCGTCAGTTCTGGTAATTTGAACTTGTTCCTTGTTATCTACAAGACTTTCAATTATTGTTTTTAATATTTCTTCCATACAACTTCGCCTTTCTAAAAGCATTCACACATAAATTATTGTGCTTTCTCTATTAAAGCTTTTACTGTATCTGTTGGCTTTGCACCATTTTTAATCCATTTTTCTACTTTTTCTTTGTCTAATTTGATTGTAGCTGGATTTGTCATTGGATCATATGTTCCAATTTTTTTTCTACTATTCTTCCATCTCTTGGAGATCTTGAATCTGCAACAACGATGTGATAGAATGGAGCCTTTTTGCACCTGCTCTTTGTAATCTGATTTTTACCATTTATTTTCACCTCCGCATTTTTTTAGAAACTGCTCTTTTAGAACAACTTTTTATATAAATTTCTGTACCTACAAACTGTTGGGTTCGTATAATGTACATAAAAATTAATAACTTATTTATAAAACTTAATATCTATATTATTGGTTTAAATTCATTTCTTTCATCATCTTTTTTAAAGATTTTTTATCCTTCATTTGTTTCATCATTTTCTGTGTCATCTCAAAAGATTTCATAAATTTATTTATTTCCTGCACGCTTGTTCCACTACCATTTGCTATACGAATTCTTCTAGAACCATTTAATAATTTAGGATTTTTTTTCTTTCCTTATCAGTCATAGAGCATATTATTGCTTCTATTCTTGAAAATTCTTTTCATCTACTTTTAAGTCCTTAATATTTGCCATTCCTGGTATCATTTTAAGTATTGATGAGAATGATCCCATTTTCTTTACTTGTCTTAATTGAAGTAAATAATCATTCAAATCGAATTCTTTTTTTTTTAGCTAATTGTTTTGTAAGCTTTTCTGCCTCCTCTTGGTCAAATGATTCTTCTGCTTTTTCTATTATTGATAGAACATCGCCCATTCCAAGTATTCTTGATGCCATTCTGTCTGGATGGAATACCTCTAGTTCACTTAGCTTTTCTCCCATACCCACAAATTTTATTGGCTTGCCAGTTACCTTTTTTACTGATAACGCAGCACCACCACGTGTATCACCATCTAATTTTGTAAGTATTACTCCATCTATTCCTAAAGCATCATTGAATCCTGTTGCAACATTTACAGCCTCTTGACCAGTCATAGAATCTACAACTAATAATATTTCATGTGGATGAACACTTGCCTTTACATTTTTAAGCTCGTTCATCAATTCTTCATCTATCTGTAAACGTCCTGCTGTATCTAATATTACAACATCATTCAATTTTGAATATGCAACACTCATTGCCTGTTTTGCAATATGAACAACATCTTTCGAATTCTCATTTGCAAACACCGGAATATTTAATTGTGCCCCAACTACTTGTAACTGCTTAATTGCAGCTGGTCTGTAAACATCACACGCAACTAGTAATGGCTTCTTACCTTGTTTTCTAAGTAAGTTTGCAAGCTTACCAGCTGTGGTTGTTTTACCAGAACCTTGAAGACCAACTAACATTATTATTGTTGGTGGATTCGAGCTAAAATTTATATTAGCCTCTGTTCCTCCAAGTAGTTCTACTAATTCATCTTTTACAATCTTAACAACCTGTTGTCCTGGAGTTAAAGATTTTAAAACGTCTTGGCCTAAGGCTTTTTCTTGGATACTTGCCGTAAATTCTTTAACAATTTTGTAGTTTACGTCAGCATCAAGTAGGGCAAGTTTTACCTCTCTTAACATTTCTTTTAAGTCCGATTCAGTAATTCTTGTTTTTCCTCTTAATTTCTTTGTAAATTCTTGTAATTTAGAAGATAGTCCTTCAAAAGCCATATTTTTAACCCTCCGTTTTTTTGTCTTTTATCGTTGATTATGCATTTAAGCTAATTAATTCTTTTCTTACGCTGTTTAGGATTTTTTCAACTTTCTTATCTGATGAGTTGTCTGTAATCTTACTTAGCTCTGAAAGAATGTTTTGAATTTGCTTTTTCTTGGTCAATTGTTTTTTTCATAATTCCTAGCTTTTGCTCATATTCCAAAAGCTTACTTTCTCCTTTCTTAACAATGTCGTTAACAGCTTGCCTTGTTATCTTGTTATTTTCAGCAATTTCAGTCAAAGAAAGATCCTCATTGCAATAATCGTTCAATATATTCAATTGTCTTTTTGTTAGAAGATTGCCATATATTGCGCATAGCATTCCAATTTGAACTTTCTTTTCCATATTATCACTTTCTCCTTGCATGACCTTATTAGTATAATTGCTAATTTGTAATGCTTATATACTTTACAACATTTTAAGCAATTTGTCAAGTAGTTTTACATTATTTTTATATATTTTCATAACTTATTAGCTCTATTTTATTAGATATAAATTCTTTATCTTCATCAATCGGTTTAAATAAGTCTGTAGACAAATATTTTTTATTGTCATCTGCAAATACTGTAACAACAATATTCTTTGTTTCTTCTCCTAGCAGAACACTTCCTATAAAATTCGCACCAGAAGATATTCAAACTCCCAGCCCCAACTCTTTTGCAAGCCTACGAGACATATTTACTGCATCATCATCATTTATTTTTATTATTCTATTTATGTTTTTCAAGTCAACTAACTTCGGAATAAAATCATCTCCAATTCCCTCTATTTTATGTTGTCCCTGTATTTTTCCGCCAGATAGAAGTGGCATTTTTTCCGGTTCTATTGCCGTAATTTGCATGTTGGAAATTTTTCTTTAATTCTTTTTCCCTGTTCCCATAAGAGTTCCACCAGTTCCAACCCCAGATACGAAGCCTCCTATCTCACAATCGCTTTGTTCTAATATTTCTTTTCCTGTTGTTTCATAATGTGCTAAAAAATTATCATAGTTTTCAAACTGATTTGCTAAAAATCCATTCTTTTCATCAGCCATTTTTTTAGCTTCTTTCACGCACTGTATAAAGCCTCCCTCTTCTTTAGAAATTAATATTACATTTGCTCCATATCCTTGCATTAATTTTACTCTCTCAGCACTTGCCCAATCTGGCATAAATATGTATACCGGGTGTTTATAACGTGCGCCTAAAGCTGAAAGTGATATTCCAGTATTTCCGCTAGTCGCCTCAATTATTGGCATACCATCTTTTAAATTACCTCTTTCTATTGCATTATTTATAATATAAAATGCAACTCTATCTTTTATACTTCCAGTTAAATTGTAATATTCAAGCTTAGCAAACACTGATTTTTCTTTGTTATTGTACCTATAATTTATCTTTATCATCGGTGTGTTTCCAATTCCTTTATTTGTTTTTTTCATTTAAGCTAATTTTATTAAAACAGCTTTCATCGTTATCTCCATAAATTTTGCTAGTCATAAATTCCAAAACCTCCTTATATGCGTCTTTACTTTTCATGTTATTTATTTTTACGTTTTACATCATAAAAAATAAACTATGTATTACATAGCTTATTATAATAATATTTATATGATATTGATTTTATCAATGTTTTCTATTATTTTTATCTATTATAGTAATCATCATCATTATCATCTGTTTCATCATATTCAAATTCATATGTTTCAGTTGGTTTATGGTATTTTATGTTTTTCTTTGGTTTTACTTGTTGCGGTTGAATTGTTGCTTCTATCGTTTTACTTTCATTCATTTGCATTTCTTGTTTTCTATCTTCTCTTTCTTCTTGTCTTTCTCTTTCTTTTCTTCTATCATCTTGTGCTTCTCTTCTTTCTTTTTATTCTGCATCTGTTTATTTAACATAGTATTTACTTTTTTCAATTAAATCAGGTACATAATCTAACAATCTATCTAAACATGAACTATGGTCTACTGGCAATAGTTTCACAGTGTTTGGTTGTACCACTAAGAAAGCAACTGGTGTTATATTTACTCCTGCCCCAGATCCACCTCCGAAAGGCAATCTATATTGAACTTGTTCTTCTTTCTCCTTCTTTGTATATTCGTCTATTGTTTCTCCTCTAAATTCACTTCCTCCTGCAGCAAAACCAAATCCAACTTTTGAAATTGGTATAATCACCGTGTTGTTTGAAGCCTGTATCGGTTCTCCAATTATCGTATTTACATCAATCATGTCTTTAATGCTATTCATAGCCGTATTCATAAGGTTTTCTATTGGATGTTCTCCCATATTAATCACATTCCTTCCTTGCCTTAGTTATTTCTTTATTTACGTAAGGCACTAATCATGTTGAAAAATCAAACTTTATCATCAAAACTAAAAGCACATATTGTCATAATCTCTATACTGCTCATAAGTTCTGAATACATAAAATTAAGATTATTCTTTCAACTTTTTTATTTTTAGTATATAACTAATATGTACCAATTTTTTTTTTTTATACAGCTTGTGCATTTTTTTTTCTATGTTTTTCATAATATTTTTATCTTTTTTTGCTTTACTATTTTCATTAAAACTTTCATATTGTTTAGTTGTTTTTGCCAGCATTAGTGCAATATAAAGTAGATGAGATATTTTCGTAGCCACTTTTATATTCATTTTTACCGAATAAATATTTTGGGGTTGATAAATAGGTTGTACACTATATATTACTGTTTTAGATATTTTTTGCTTCTTGCCAAACTTTGCTCTCGCTAATATATTGGGCAAAATTGCAGATATTATCCCTATCAAATACGATGTAATCACATAATCTTCTGTGCCAATAGAAATGTCTGCCTTAAATTCATTTAATTCGACTTTTGTATTCATTATTAATCTTCGTATTTCTGTATTTTTTAGTATAATTACCACTTCTTTTTTTGCAGTCTTTTTCATCTTTTCCGCTTCTGCTTTATTATTTTGTTCATAACTTTTTATTTTGTTATTTAATTTTAAAATCTTTTTTTTATTTAAGCATACCTTTATCCAGTGTAGCTTTCCTATTCTTAAAGAAATACTCACTTTTAATTTCTTATTATTCTGTTTCTTGTCTATATTACTCATGTCTAAGTTTTGTATCTCAACTTCTATTTTTGATATTATAATCATTATCAATAATAACAATACTAATGCAATTGTTCCTAATAAAATATAAAAAACTAATATCAAAATAAACCACTCCTATCTATTAGAGTATTTTGTATTAGTTTTTCCATTTATTACTATTTTAATCATTACAATTATTATTTCAATTATTTGATTCAATTCATTCTTAGTATTTCTATTATTTTTTCATCTATAACCGCATCTAGACTTGTCCATTTTTATTTTTTTCTACAGAAATATCTCCAAATAGGTTTTCTTGGCTTGTAATTACTTTGCTTCTTCTTGATAATTCTAATAATCCAGAAAAAGCAGTTACAACTTCTTCTTTTTCACATTTTTTTAAAGAGAAGAGTGCATTAAAAACAAACTTAGGTCTATTTACAAGTTCTCTAAGCATTTCTTTTACCTTGCTTGCAACAGTATATTTATCTGTTATTGCTATCTTTTCAATATTACTTGCATTTTGATTTACCTTTTCTTGATTTACTCGAACAACATTTGAATACGCATCTATAATCAGTTGTTTATCATAATCTCTTTCAAGTTTCTGTTTAGGTAATTTAATTTCGTCTGGAGTTTTATAAAATCTAACAGAATTTTCTTCATACATAGACTTTAAAGTTTTTGTAATTTCTTTATATTTCTTATACTCAATAATTCTTCTTAACAATTCCTCTTCCGAAATTTCTTCACTCTCTTCATTATCACTGGTAATAAACTCTTTGATTTTAAATATATTAGAGTCGAGGCCATAACTAGAAATTCACTTGTTACTTCCAAATTCATCTCTTCCATTTTGTTTATGTACTCAATATATTGGTCTGTAATCTCGCTTAATTTAATATCATTTATATTCATTTTATTCTTATCTATTAAGTGGCACAATAAATCTAGTGGTCCTTCAAAATTTTCTATCTTAATAGCATATTTATTTGTTTCTAATGTTAATATATTTGGCATTTTTCTTCGTTCCTTTAATCATCTAATAACTCTATAGCTTGTCTAATATTGCTAGTCTTATAACCTTTTTTTAATAAATATTGAATAATAGCCTCTTCATCCATTTGATTTTGCTTTTTTTCATTATTATCGTTTTTGCTGATTTTGTCTCGTAATTTTCCATTTCTTCATCATGACTATTTATATAATCCTCAATCAAATCATTTGGGATTCCTTTTGACATAAGCTTATATCTCACTTCTTTTAAAGAAAGATTGTTTAGAGCCATAAATTCATTAATAGCTCTTTCTATGTAATTGTTATCATCAATATATCCGTTTTCTTCTAGCTCTTCTATTATATCATGTAACATTTCATTTTCAATAGCATTGTAAAATTTATTTTGTACTTCTTTTTTTACTTCTTTTTTCTTATATAAAACATACTTTAAAACTTTTGATTTTTCTTTATCATATTCTTCAATCGTATACATATTATTCCTCTTTCATTAGCATTTTACTATAAATTAATTCTCTAATAATTTTAAATAATCTGTTTTTTTCATGTAAATTTTCTAATATATATGCATATATATTTTCAATTTCTTCTTTTGCAACATCAGTTAAAGTGACCTCATAATTACTAATATCCATATTTTTCTCTCAATTCCTTAAATACTTTTTTCGCACTATGAACTTTTCCTTCCTTATACTGTTTCTTACTTTCTTCAAGTTTGCTCAAAAATTCTTCTCTTCTATACTCTTCTATGTTTATTGAAAGCGTAGTTTTCGTGTTTTCATTATTTTTCATTGGTTTAATAACTTTATTAGATTTTCCATCCATTTTTTCACACCCTCTAATAGTTATTTCTTTCTGCATAATATCACAGCCTTTCTTTATATGATTATTATAACACATTGTTTTTGATTTTTATACCGATTACTTATTATATTTCGGTACAAAAATCAATACAATATATTTTCCTGTGTTATTCTCTAAATTCAAAAATAGGGAAAAAAGAATTCTAAATTATATTTTTTAGAATATTTTCCCTATCCTTAGTTATTACTCACCATCATCTATATTTACTTTTACTCTTCTTCAGTTGGTTCTGTTTCCTGTTCAGCATCTACTTCCATTTCGTCTTAGGCTCTTTTCGAATGCTTCGTTGAATTTTGCTCTTACTTTCTTTTTTCTACTTCTGCCATTATTTCAGGGTTTTCTTCAAAGTATTTTTTAGCATTTTCTCTACCTTGTCCAATTCTTGTCCGTCATAAGCAAACCAAGAGCCACTCTTTTTTCAACTATGTCTAAGTTTACACCTAAATCTAGTATATTTCCAGATTTTGATATTCCTTTTCCATATATGATATCGAATTCAGCCTCTCTGAATGGAGGAGCAACTTTGTTCTTTACAACTTTTACTCTTACTCTGTTTCCAAATACCTCTCCATCTTGTTTTAAGTTTTCTGTTTTTCTTATGTCTAATCTAACAGAAGCATAGAATTTTAAAGCTCTTCCACCTGGAGTTGTTTCTGGATTTCCAAACATTATACCAACTTTTTTTCTCTTAATTGATTGATAAATACTATTGCAGTATTTGATTTATTTAATACACCAGCTAATTTTCTTAAAGCTTGTGACATTAATCTAGCTTGAAGACCAACATGTGCATCTCCCATGTCTCCATCTATTTCAGCCTTTGGAACAAGTGCTGCAACAGAGTCTACTACTATAATATCTATGGCACCACTTCTAACAAGAGCCTCTGCTATTTCAAGTGCTTGCTCTCCTGTATCTGGTTGTGAAACTATTAAATTATCTATATCAACACCTAAGTGTTTTGCATAAACTGGATCTAATGCATGCTCAGCATCTATAAATGCTGCTTCTCCGCCTCTCTTTTGGCATTCTGCAATCATATGTAATGCAAGAGTTGTTTTTCCTGAAGATTCAGGTCCAAATATTTCTATTATTCTTCCCTTTGGAATTCCACCAATTCCTAAAGCAACGTCAAGGCTTAAAGCTCCTGTTGGTATAGATTCTACATTCATTGCTGTAAAATCTCCAAGCTTCATTACAGAGCCTTTTCCAAATTGTTTTTCTATTTGACCTAATGCTGATTCTAGTGCTTTTTTCTTTTCACTGTTTTCTAAACTCATAAATTTTTCCTCCTAAATTTTGAAATAATAATGTTTTAGTTATCCCCCAACAACCATTAAACATATGTTTGCGTTTTCTATGTGACTATTATATATCAAATTTAAAATTTGTCAATAGTTTTTTCAAACATCTGTTTTATTTTTAATAAAATATTTTAATCAATCTTTTCTATTTTTTAATATTGTTACTTTTGATTATACCTTTTTACCATTACTAGAATAATACCTTCAAAATAAATTTTTAAATTTTTCCTAGCAATATTTTCAAAATTTATCTTCTGTACCAGCCTTCTATTCCATAAAAAGTTGAATAATTGTTTGGCTCCACTGTTCCAACCATTGATTGTGTTGATATTGTTATATTTTTGCTTCTATATAAACCTACAAAAGGAACATCTTCTTTATACAAACTATATATTTTTTGATATATTTCTTTCAATTGTTTGTTTTCTTTAGTTATACTTGCATTATGCATTAATTCAGACATAGAATCACCACTGTAATTTGATATATTTCCTGCAGAGAAATAGTACGTTAAATCTGGACTATAACTAGTATACACTCCAGTTAATAGTATTTGGTAGTTTCTATCGTCAACATATTTATTATATTTTTCGTTAGAAACTTTATCCAATTTAACATCTATTCCTATTTCTTCTAGTTGTTTTTCTATTAACTCTGCAACAGCAACGCGTGATTCGTTTGTTTTATCTACCGATATTTTTAGTCTTAAAGTTTTTGTACGCCCTCCAATATTTTTTTCTTCCATCTGTTATTAATATAAGTCCAGCCTCCATCTTCTAGTACTTTCTTTGCTTGCTCTGCATTATAACCAGAGCTTGCAGTGTTTTCGGTATATAAAAAGTTGCCATAATCTAAAGGATAATCTGCTACTGAATTTTGATTATTGTATACTGATGAAACTATATTACTTTTTGTCAATCGCATAGCTTATAGCCTGTCTTACTTCTTTAAACTGCATAAGTTCGTCCGCGCAATTAAAACTTAAAAAATCAAACTGTCTTCCCGGATATTCTGTCTTGTTAAATCCAATTGTACCAATGTACTCTTGGAAATTTGGATTTGATGTGTTTATTAAGTCAATATTTCCTATTTTAAAACTGTTGTACACTTCACCCATAGATGAATATAAATTTATTTTTATATTGTCTAATTTTAATTCTGTTACTCCTGTAGTGCTCTTCCATTTATCAAACTTTGCAAGTGTTACATTATTACTACTAATATTTGTAATCTTGTATCTTCCTGTTCCAATTGGCATTTTACTACTTGTAAAAAAATCTTCTCCATAATAATAATTGCTAGACATTATCGGAAAAATCAAATTATACTCGAAAAACGGAATATCACTGTCCAATGTTATTTTTAAAGTAGTTGCATCAATTACCTCAGTCTCTGCAATGTGTGCCACATTATAGCTGTATACTGAGTTTCCCTTCTTTAGCAAATCTATTGTAAATGCTATATCTTTAGCAGTAAGCGGTGTATTATCATGCCATACAGCATTAGAAACAGTTTTTACAACATAAATTTTATCACCCGTTTTTGAACATTCCTTTGCAAGGCAAGGCTCCAATTGATAATCTTTTGTCAAATTAAAAAGTGGTTCATAAATAAGAGTATCAATATTAATAATGTCTTTATTTTGAGTAATTAATGGATTCATAGTATCGTAATTTGTAATTCCCATACGCAAATCTCGAATAATATTTTCTTCAACCACAGTGCTAGAATCTTGATTATTTTCTTCTTCTTTATTTTGATTATTATAAATTCTGTAACCAGCATAAGCTATAATTCCAACTGCAAATATTATAAAAATATACTTAAATATACTACTAACTTTCATTATTCGTAATCCTTTCTCCATGCTAATAATACATTAAAATAATGCCAATTTCAATACCTTTATTGTATTATTTTTTTTCTTAATGGAATTATTTTTAACAAAATAATTCCATATATAAAAAGCACACAAAAAGGACATGTTTATTATCCATGCCCTATTATTTATCAACTTAAAAATACTCTATTTTCTAGACTCTACAATAAGCTTTATACCAGTTCTTTCTTCGCCTTCTACTTCCACTTCTGCAAATGCTGGTATACATATTAAATCGACACCTGCTGGAGCAACGAACCCTCTTGCAATAGCTACTGCCTTCACGGCTTGGTTTAATGCACCTGCACCAATTGCTTGCATCTCTGCCTTGTTAGATTCCTTTACCAACCCTGCTATAGCACCTGCTACTGAATTTGGATTTGATTTTGATGAGATTTTTAAAACTTCCATTTTTATCCTCCTAATATTTTATTTTTTTGTATGTTTAAGTACAGTTATATTTATATAATATTTCGGAGTAATTGTCTATATATTTTTGGTATTTTTTTACAGTTTTCATCGTGTTATTTTTGCATTTTTCGTCATTTATTTTCTTACAACTCTCGTAATTTTCTCAACTCGACAGCTTTCGTCATTTATCTCGAAAATGCAACCATTTAGTATGCAGTTACCATCTGCCAGTTTGTATTTTTCTGGAAGCGTTGTTTCAAATCTCTTTAAAGATGCCGATACATCCATTCCTATTACAGATTTCTTTGGTCCAGTCATTCCTATATCTGTTATGTATCCTGTTCCTTTTTCTAATATTGTTTCATCTGCTGTTTGAACATGTGTATGTGTTCCAAACATAGCCGTTATTCTGCCATCTAAATAGTATCCCATTGCAATTTTTTTTTCGGCTGTTGCTTCTGCATGAAAGTCCAAAATTATAATATCAGCCTTTCCTTTTTGCAAAGCATTTAAAACATCATTCATCTTCAAAAATGGATTCTCAGATAATACATTCATATCTGTTCTACCAATTAAATTTACAACACATATTTTTTTTGCCTTTACAATCAAAAATTCCATATCCGTGTCCTGGAACATTTGGTGCATAGTTTGCAGGGCGCAAAAGTTTAGGGTCATCAGCAAAAGAAAATATATCCTTTTTGCCCCAAGTATGGTTTCCCATTGTAATTGCATCAACTTTCATTTCTTTCAACTCATTAAATATTTTAGTTGTAATTCCCATTCCACCAGCCGAATTTTCTGCATTTACTATTACAAAATCAATCTTTTCTTGTTCTCTTATTTTAGGTAAAGTTTCTTTTAATTTCTTTACTCCATTCTCTCCAATTAAATCTCCAATCGCTAAAACTCTCAATGTTATTTTCCTTTCTATTTTAAACTCATTCTCATTTTATCTGCTAACGTTAATTTAATCGGTTCTGGTTCTTCAACCTCAACTCTTTCATTCCTAATTACATTCATTGCATTAAAATGAGAAATTTTATCAAACTCACTTTGACCAACAATAGCTTTTATTTTATGTATAGCTGGCTCAATTTTGGTATATATTGAATTATGCCTATGCACATCAGAGCCTAAAAAATGTACTAAATTATTTTCTAACATTTTTTCAACTATTACCTGTGCTTTCTTCCCATATTGCCCTATTATGCTTCCATAATTAGACTGCATTAACACACCTTGATTTGCTAATTGATATATAATTTCCGGTTCTTCTTGTGTAAATGTATATCTTTCTGGATGTGCAAGAACTGGAACGTAATTTGCAGAAAGAATTGAATACACAAAATCCTCAATATTAATTGGCTTAGCATTCATCGGAAACTCAAATAACACATATCTTGAACCATTTATTGTTGAAGCTTTGGCTTCTTTTATTAAGCTTATTATTTTATCAGTAAAATAAATTTCACTTCCTAAATACAAACTAAGACCAATCTTTTTTTCTTCTAATCCGTATTGAAGACCATTTAGCCAAGCTTTTCTATCAGCTTGGCTTACCTCATAATAATTTTCCATATAATGTGATGTAGATATAACTCCATCAAAACCGGCACTACTTGCTTCTTCAAGCATTTCTAAAGATTCCTTTAGTTCTCGTGCACCATCGTCAACTTCTGGAATTATATGGGAGTGAAAATCAATCATGATTTTATAAATTCCTTTCTCATTTCACCAATTTAGTTGTCTCTTTTGGTATCATTTAAATTATTTCTTTCTTGTTGCAAATTCATTTACTTGTCTTAAAATCTCTTGTGTCTTATCAGGCATATCATTTTCAACTTTTTCATTTTGCTTAGGCTCTTCTGTTTTTTCATTTTTCACAACTTCTTTTTCTATTTTAACCTTATCTTCAACTGGCTTTTTATGTTCTTCTTCAAAGAAGTCTTTTTTAGAAACAGCACGTCCAGCTTCACGTTTTCCTCTTGTAGTTGTTAACTGCGAGCCATAGTAATAAGATTTTTCATATTTTTTGGCATCTATTGGTACCTTGTTTAAAACAACACCTGCTATTCTTCCACCAACATTTTTTATGCTTTTAATTGTTTTTTGCAAATTTGCTTTTTTAGTAAACTTATGTGCTGTTACAACAATAGTAGAATCAACAATTCTAGATAAAATTGCAGCATCTGTTACAAGTTCACATGGTGGAGCATCTACTATTATTATGTCACATTGTGACGAAAGTTTATCCAATAATCTTTGCATTTGTGGTGTTATAAGAAGTTCTGATGGATTTGGTGGTACATTTCCTGCAGAAATAACATATAAACCTTCAATTTCAGTTTTCTGTACATACTTTTCCATGTCAGATAATTCTGCATTTTTATCATTTTCTGCTAAATAATTAGCAAGTCCTGGTCTAGGTGATACCCCAAATATCGAATATTGTCTTGCTTTTCTCATATCTGCATCTATCAAAATAACTTGCTTTCCAGCTTGTGCAAACGTTACTGCTAAATTAGATGCAACCCAACTCTTGCCTTCACCTGGTAATGTTGATGTTATAAGTATAGATTTTAGCCTTTTATTAACATTCATAAATTGTATATTTGTTCTCAAAGTTCTAAAAGTTTCTGATATAGGAGACTTTGGATTTCTAAAAGTAATAAGCTCTTTTCTCATTATTTTCTCCCTCCCTTTCTGCTTTCAGAATTATCAAAAGGTATTGAAGCAAGAACAGGTACTCTACAAGTCTTTTCTATATCTTCAGTTGTTTTAACAGTTGTATCTAGCATATTATCTAATAATACATATATTACAGAAACAACGATACCTATAAGTGCAAATATCATTATATCTTTAGTATGGTTAACATTTGATGGTGAAGCACTCTTTTCAGCAGTATCAACTACATGTACGTTATCAATATTATAAATTTCCTTTACTTGCTCAGAAAATACATTTGCAAGTTCATTTGCAATTTTTGCAAAAAGCAGTTGCCGGTTCCCCATTGGTTACAGAAATTTTAATAACCTCTGAATCTGACACAACTTTTACAGTAATACTATTTTTAAGGGCCTGGTCAGATATATCAAGTCCAAGATTATTAATAACCTTTCTAACAACTTTATCACTAGTTGCAATTTCTCTGTAAGTCGAAATAAGTTTTGAGTTTAAATTTACATCTGTCGCTGTTATTGATGTCGGCAATGTTGAATCCTTTCCTGCTTTGCCAAAACAAGTGTTGTTGATGATGTATATTGGGGTGTAACAAAACATGTTGTATATGCTACTCCTATTACCATGAATATTAATACAATTAATATTATTTGTACTTTTCTATGCCAAAACAAAGAAATCATTTGGCTTAAATCTAGCTCTTCCATATATACTCCTTTTTCCTTTTTTGTTTTTTCTTTTGAATTAATTCTGTCTAAAATATTATATAATAAAATAACGAATAGTTTCAATAGTTTTTCGACTTATTTTGCAATATTTTTACTCCCATTACCGCAAAGTATAGAAAATAACAATCCTAATACTGTTCCACTTGCAGTTGAAGTATATAAAACTCTATAAATTTCTTTTTACAAAAATTTGAACTATTACAGATATATTTTCATTTAAAACAGTTAAACTTTGTATTCCTAAAAAATGTTTTTCAAGTATTATTCTAATATATTTAACCCTGCAATGGTAAACGATATAATTGCAATAAATTTTAAAACATTTCTTATATTCTTTATATTTAAGATAATTAATGCAACTATGTTTACAATTAATAGTATTACTACCATTATAAATATTTTAGGTATTACATTTTTTACTTTCCCAGTAATACTTGAAACTGTCTTAACTATTGAATTTGAATACGAAACTGAATTTAAGTATGAGTTAATTATTGCATTTTCAAAATTTTGTATTTGATTCTCAGTAGTCTTATTTACCAAAACCTTATTATCTTTAATATATTTTCTTATATTATTATCCAATTTTTTTCTCTTATAGTACTTGTATCAATTTTAAATTCTTCATTATTCAATATTGCATGAACTATAGAATTTGTATCCTCTTTTACTTTATCTAAATCATATATTCCTTCAAACACACTGCTATCCATTCCAGATTGCATTATATAATTTTCAAAACCGTCATTTACAGTATCTTCTAGCTTTTCATAATAATTATTTTGTTCCATTTGCATTTTCCAATAATCCTCATTTAGGACTTTATTTTGTAAAAAAGAAACAGCCACAATTGCTATAATTAATGCAACCATTATAAATGATAGTATGTACGATATTATATTTTTTACCATTAAAATATGTCTCCTTCTATTAATTTTGAATATGTTACAAATCTGTGAGTCGCATGCCCTATACTGTTTGAAGGATAACATGTATATAACATTAGTATTTCTTCATCTTCCTGTAGATATACGGCACTTGTGTCTGATTGGTCAACTATTTTTGTTTCATAAATTTCATATGTAAAATTTCCATAGTCAGTTTTTATTTTTATTTTATCTCCCACGTTAACCGTATACAAATACTTTAAAAATCCACCAGTATCATGCGCCATGCAAATTATAGAGCCACCTTCACCTGGAAAATAAGACACAGATTGTCCTACACCTTTTCTTAATATTGAAAGAGAATCTCCATAATAAAGTCCCAATTTTACATTAATAGAATCAATAGATAAAGTTCCATACTTTTCACCCCATGCTGGGTAATGAGTCAAATTTTTATTTTCTAAGTCAATCTTAATAGCTTCGTTTTCCGTATTATTGTTCTTATCGCTTACTGACACCAAATTAATTAGTGCAATTGCCTGCATAAGCTGGTCGCCAATAGAAAGTCTAATAGCAACGCATATAATAACAATAAATATAAAAGCAACTATTATATTATTAATAGTTGCTCCTAATATATTCTTTATTTTTTTCATATTATTTTGATGTTACTTTTTTTTTGCAACTAGTACAGCAACGGCAATTAATGCTATTCCAGAAACTACTATATATGGAACATATGATGTTCCTGTTTGTACTAAGTTTGTACTTTGTCCAACTTTTGCTTCAATTAAAGATGTTCCATTAGCATCCTTTATTTGAAGTGTGTTGTCAGCAGAAATGTAGTTAATTTTAACATTTGTAGCTGCTTCAATTTTATCTATATTTGCACTTATTTTGTTTATAGCATCTGAAGAAAACTTTGATACATCAGCTGTATTTTGGCTTTCAACTGTTTTTACTATTTCAGCAACATTTGTTTTAACAACAGATACTTGCTCATTTGTTAATTCATGTGAGTTTAAGTATTGTTTTAAAGCTAGTAATTGGCTCTCATTTGCTTTGTATGTTTTGCCACCTACTGTTACTGATACTCCTTCCATATAAGAATATAAATCATCATTTCTTTGCAAAGCATTTACTACTGTTGTTAATGCTACTAATACCATTGCTATTAAAGCAACTATTAACATTGTTTTGTTAAGTTTCATTTTAAATTCCTCCTAAGATTTTTTTTTTATAATATATCATTAATCGATATAAATTTCAATAGTTTTTATTATCAAATTTAAAACTTTTTTCTAATTTTCATTAAATAAGTCTCTAGTATATATTTTATCACTATGCTTCTTTATTTTATCATCAATTCTATTACATAAAACTATATCTGACTTATTGACAAATTCATCAAAATCATTTACGACATGACATTCATTAAATTCTTCTGCTTTTAATGTTGGTTCATGTATAATAACATTTATATTATTAGCTTTTAATCTTTGAATTATTCCTTGTATAGCACTTGCTCTAAAATTATCTGAATTTGTTTTCATAGTGAGCCTATAAATTCCAACTGTTTTTGGATTCTTTTTTCAAAATCATTTTTGTAATATGGTCTTTTCTAGTATCATTAGATTTTACTATTGCCTCTATTAAATTTTGTGGTACTTTATTATAATTTGCTAACAATTGTTTTGTATCTTTTGGCAAGCAATATCCGCCATATCCAAAAGAAGGATTATTATAGTAATCTCCTATTCTAGGATCTAAACATACCCCATCAATAATATCTTTTGTATTTAATCCTTTTAACTCAGCATAGGTATCTAACTCATTAAAATACGAAACTCTTAGAGCCAAATAAGTATTTGCAAATAACTTAACAGCTTCCGCTTCTGTACTATGCATAAATTTTATAGGAATATCTTTTTTTATTGCTGCTTCTTTTAAAAGCTCTGCAAATTTCTCTGCCCTTTGTGATTTTTCTCCAACAATTATTCTCGAAGGATATAAATTATCATAAAGAGCTCGTCCTTCTCTTAAAAACTCTGGTGAAAACATAATATTGTCAATATTATATTTTTTTCTTCATTTCTTCTATGAATCCAACTGGAATTGTAGATTTTACAACCATTGTTGTTTCTATATTCATACTAATAACTTTTTGTATAACATCTTCTACACTTGAAGTATCAAAAAGTTCTTTTCATCGTCATAATTAGTTGGTGTACTAATTACAATAAACTCTGCATCTTTAAAAGCATCTTTGTAATCAAGAGTTGCTCTTAAATTTAAATTTTTATTTTTCAAATAATCTTCTATATATTCATCTTTTATTGGACTTGTTCCTTTATTTATCATTTCAACTTTTTCTGGAATAATATCTAATGCGACTACTTCGTTGTTTTGACTTAATAGTGTTGCAATAGATAATCCAACATAACCTGTTCCTGCAACTGCGATTTTCATGTTAATTACGCTTCCTCTCTTTTTATCCATATAAAATTCTTTATACCATTCTGCAAATTTTCTTAATCCATCTCTCAAAGTAGTACTTGGTTTAAATCCAAAAAATCTCTTTCAAGAGGTGTAGTATCTGCAAAAGTTATTGGAACATCTCCTGCTTGCATTGGAACCAATTCTTTGTGGGCTTCAAAATCATAATCCTTAGGAAGTACGCCTGCTCTTATTAATTCTTCTTGTAATATTTGAACAAAATCCAATAGATTTTTTGGGTGACTATTTCCAATATTATAAATTTTGTATGGTGGTATAGGTAAACCATCTTCTCCATTTTTCTTTTCTGGAGCCTTTTTCATCACTCTTATTATTCCCTCAACTATATCATCTATATACGTAAAATCTCGTTTACAATTTCCATAATTGAATATTTTTATAGTTTCACCATTTATTAATTTATTTGTAAATCCAAAGTATGCCATATCTGGGCGACCTGCTGGTCCATAAACTGTAAAAAATCTCAGCCCTGTTGATTGTATATTATATAATTTAGAATAACTATGAGCCATAAGTTCATTTGATTTCTTTGTTCTTTGCATACAAAGAAACTGGATTGTCCACTTTATCATCTGTTGAGTATGGAACTTTTTTATTAGAACCATATACTGATGAACTTGATGCATAAACTAAATGCTCTACTGGATAATTTCTACAACATTCTAATATATTATAAAATCCTATCAAGTTTGATTGTATATACGCATCTGGATTTGTTATACTATAGCGTACTCCAGCCTGAGCAGACTAAGTTAACAACTATATTTGGATGATACTCCTTAAATATATTCTCAACTGTTTCTTTATCTGCTAAATCTCCTTTGATAAATTTAAAGTTATCAAATTTATTTAATTGTGCTAATCTCCATTCTTTAATTTTTACATCATAATAATTGTTCATATTATCTAATCCAATAACTAGAACATTATCTTCTTCGTTTAAAATTCTTTTGGCTAAGTTCGAACCAATGAAGCCAGAAGAACCTGTAATAAAATATGTTTTCATATTATTCTCTCTTTCATATATTTTTTACATTAATATAGCTTTCTACGTATTATCTTTACTTTTCTTTCTTTTTTTATTACTTTTTTTAAGTTTTTTAATGTTTGTAAATCAAACATTAAAACATTTATAATTAAAATTATAATAATTACAATAGAAGTAATTATTGCATACTTTATCCATGCAAAAAAATTTGTAATATTTATTGGCATTTTCAATGAGAAAAAAATGCTGTAATACTTAATATTACCAAAACTCTTATTAGTCTTAATAAGGATTTTTTGTTTTTGCATAATAATATATTCTTGTTAGAGTAAACTATTGTATCTAGGCATCTCCATGCTAGTGCTATTCCAGTTCCTAAAACTACTCCATTTATCCCTAATAGTTTCGTTAATATAATAGATAATCCCAGTGTCAATGCCGCTTCTAATATAGCTCTCCATCTAGTTTCTTTGAAATGACCAGAAATGTTTATCAATGCATTGCTTGGTATTTTTAAAATATAAAAAGCTGATGTATATACAAAAATAACGGCAAAAATTGGGTATATGTAGTTTATATCTGCGTTTCTAGTATAAACACTCACAAATGGTACTATCATAATCATTGTTACAGAATAGATAAAGGCAACTATATTAAAAAATGCAAATTCTATAAAATCATACATTTTTAACATTTTTTCTCTATTATTAAGAGCATATTCTCTCCCTAGGAATGGAGTTAATGCAGTGCTTAGATTAGAACATATTGATTGTAATCCTGAGAATACAATATTATATACAGAATAAACACTTGCAACTCCTAACCCCATCAAAACAGTAAGTATAGTAGTCTGAGAACCCGAAACAACCAATCCAGAAAGTTGATGAATCATTGCATCTTTTCTTTTTTTCCACAACAGAATTTATTGGTTTCTCTTTTTTATAATCTGATAATTCTGGATAATTTTTATTGATATATCCGATTAAAAATGCTTTGCTCTAAACACATATACTAATGATATAGCTAATTGGATGAAAATAATATTCATGTTCAATTTAAGCATTAATAAAGCAATTAATAAACTTAAGAAAATGCTAGCTGCTTGTGCCAAAGTACATACATAGGTTTTTTTTTGGTCAGCGTATAGCAAAGAGCGGCATCTACCAATTGCAAAAAATTCAGATGCTCCAGAAATACTCATTGCAAGCATCAATAAGACAATTGTTATATATTCTATATTGGTTTCTATAAATAATGGATATAGAATTGCAACAATTAGCACTATACCACAATAAATTGTTCCAAATTTATTGAACATTTTATTAGAGGCATTTAACATTCCCCTTACTACATTTGTCTGCTTTTTTGCAACAGGTTCGTACAGTCTTTGAGTTGTTGCTGTTGCAATTCCTGCTCCAACAATACTAACGTACGAAATAATTACCTTTATTGATGAAATTAATCCATTTATTTCTGAGCCAAATCTTAGTATTATCATTGAAGGAAGTATTAAATTTGTTATTATGTTCATTATCTGTGGAAGGGCACTTGCAAATATATTTTTTAAGACTTTTTTCACTTATTCCTCCTTATTATTTTTCACCTGTAAATGATGTTAATATTAGCATTGGTATTCCCCAACTAAAAAACCACGCTAGCGTTATGGATGGACTGTACATTACTGTTCCTAGTGCAAAGGTTATACTACAGAAAATTTCAGATATATATTTAATAGATTTATTAATTTTCTGTGCTTTATCATAATATACCAAGCTTAATTTTACAAATAATATCGATATAATAGGTGCCAATATAAAACCAAAATAATAGTAGCCTGCCCCTATAGTAGGTGGAATTTGACCATATGCTCTATTATAAATGTTATAATAATATTGTAGTTTATTTCCTCTGTCCCCAAACAATGTTGAATTAAATGGAATTGCTCCTATAATTCCAGCCTTAAACGCTTCTTTGCCAAACGACTTGTCTACATTAAATATAGCAAAGAACATTATCTGGACCAGTGAAATAAGCACTAATTATTTGAGCCATATATAATATTGGGCCACTTGATTTATCATATATACTTGAGTTTTTTGAAAAGTATCTAACAGCAAAATATACTATCATTATTCCTATTGTACTTATTCCAATTAGCATAATAATTTTTTTCTTTTTGCTTGGGAACAAATGCAAATAGTATAAAATTATTGCCAAGCATGCGACAATTGCCTCTGCAAATGTTGATGTTAAGAAGAAAAACTGTAACAAACAGAACACTATTAGAACAGCAAAAGCTAATTTAGGGCTTGCATTTTTTTTGCAAACTGATCTTATAATGTACGCTGGTAACAATATTCTTATAATTTGAAAACTCATAGAGAATAATGTTTTGATTATTCTTCCTATTGTACCAATCTGATAAACTATACTATCTCCTGCTATTGTAAAGTCCGCATCTGATAAATTTAAAATGGTTTTAAAACTTTCTGCATATTGTGGCATAAAACAATACACTATTATAATATAGGCACTTAACCCAATAATTAAAAATTTGCTTATATTTTCTTTTTATATTTATATATTTAACTTTAATTTTATCATTATTTTTACGATGTGAATGTAAATATATTGTTATTTGTATAGCTAAGAATTCAAATAACATTAAAATGCAGCTTTTATTAATATAGCTACTCACATATTCTTTTCCCTCAAATAACTGTATGTCACAATTAAAAAGAATATAAAAATGGCAAAATAGATAATCTAACAAAATATAAAGTATCTATTATTAAAATTATTATATTATCCTGCATTAATTCTTTTTTGAAAAAATAGAGTTATTACTGTAAATCCAAGAGGCAATAATGCTAGAAGTTGTTTTTTCTTCTACTTTTATTAACAATATACATGTAATGCAAGAAATTACTGAAAAAAATTTCAAATATAATAAATATTAATTTGTTTAAATTTTGTTTTTTTCTTCTGTCATTTATTACCCTCCATATATTTTCGCATACTGTTCACATATTTCATTTGAACTGAATTTATCTAAGTTTTCTTGTATTTTACTATCATCAATTTCATGGTTACTGTCTATATATGATAGTATTTTTTCTGCCCATTTTTCTGGCATTTCACTTAATTTTATATAATTTAATAACCCTACATCAACTTCTTTTTGAATAGCTTCCGAAACAAAACAAGGAATTCTTTTTTTTGGCCTGTGCTTCTAATAATACTATTCCAAAACCTTCATATCTTGATGGAAAAATCATATAATCTGCTTCATCGTATTTTTCCGAAACATCTACCTTGTCCCCTGGAATTAAATCTACCGATTCATCTAAGTTTAATTCATGAATCAAATTTTTAGTTTTTCCTTATCTTCACCAAATCCCACAAGCATCAAGCGACTATTATCTTTCTTCTTTTTTTAATATTAGCAAATACTTTAATAACAAATTCTTGATTTTTTATGTGTATCTTCCCACATGTATAAAATTCAAATATCCTTTATTAACTCTATGTGATTTTTTTTGTACTATATTTTTCTAAATCAATTGAATTATAAATTACATCATAATTAGAATTATGGAAATAGTCATTTCCCGCTGAACTCGAACATGCAATTTTATGTGTTGCATACTTGTTTACTAAAATGCAATTTATTTTTTCTCTAATTTTTAAAATTATATTTTTTCTCTTTAAAGAATTAGTATTATGACTATGAGCTATTCTAATTGGTACTCCTGCATTTTTTGCAGCCCACAAACAAATTCCCTCTTCAAGAAGATTATGAGCATGGACTACATCATATTTTTCTTTTTTACAGATTCTAAAAACATTTGTATATAATTTAAATGGTCTTAGAATCATTTCTAAAAGATGAACTCTTCCATCACTATTATAAGATTCTATTCTATGTAATTTTCCATATTTTAAAAACTCATCTTCTTTATTACACTTCTTTAAAAACAATACACTCAAAATCAAATCTGTTATGTAATTCTTTTACAATTGAAAATATTACAGAGCTAACACCTCCACTTCCTAATCCACCACATGAAATATGTAGTACTTTTCTTTTCATCTAAAAATCCTTCCTCACTTCTTTAAAATATTAAAACGTAATATTCCTTCCTCATTTCTTTATATTAGGAAGATCTATCATATCTCCCAGTTTATAATCCCACTTTTCATCGGTAAATGGGCTAAAACCAGAACCTGGGTAAAATGTAATTTCTCCAAAATACACTTGTCCATCTATTTCATAAAAATCAATTCTAGATAAAACAGTATTGTGTGATATAGTTTCTGCCAATTCTATCATTTTATCTAAATTTTTTGGCATCTCTATTTTCTTAGTATAGTCTGGAGGGCAATACGTTTTGCCAAATGGTAAAAAATTACCATTTCTATCATAATAATTTGATCTATGTTCTATAAATCTATCTATGTCTATATCAAAAAATTCCATGGAACCATTGAAACAAAAAAATTTATAATCTTTTATGTCTTTTGAAATTGAATCTTCCATATATTTTTCGGCAATTATACAAGGTTTTACATTTTTATAAGGCGATTCTCTTCCATACCAATATCCATTATTTTTCAATCGTTCTTTCAAAAAACTTTTAGCTTTTGCTTCATCAAAATCTTTTTTGTTTTTACATATAACAATTCCTCCAGAATCATTATTACATTTTAAAACAAACTTTTCTGGTAAGCTTTTTAAAATCAATATCATCCACATTATTCCAAACTCCCAAAGTTGGAATAACATATTCTTCTCCAATTAGTTTTGTAATATATTGCTTTACTCTATATTTATCTACCAATTTAGTATATTCTTCTTTTCTATAATTCAATTTTAACCATTGAATTTTTTTCGTTAAATGTTTTAGGATTATCAAAATCGATAAATTTTTTAAAATGCCTAAAATACACTATTTGCAAATATATTCTATCTGGTATTAATCTAGATAATTTTCTAAACAATTTCATTTTACTTTCTCCAAAATCTTTTCAAATTCGCTATGTGACTCTTCAGCAATTTTTTCCCAGGAATATTTATTTGATAATTCTCTTGCATTTTTTCCTAATTTTGATAGTTCTTCTTTTTGGCTAAGCATTTGTTTAATTGCTTCTATCAATTCTTCCTTAGAAGTATCACATGTCCAACCAGCATCAAACTCCTTTATATCATCTGCCATGTTTGTTCCCTTAGTTACTAAACAAGGCACTCCATAACTTAAAGCCTCGATAACCCCCATTGGCATTCCTTCGAACCTTGATGTTAATACAAATACATCAGTATTAAGAAGTATTTCTTTTTTCTTCTCTGCATATACTGCATCATTGATTATTATCAAGTCATTTATATTATTTTCTGTAATTTTCTTTTCAAGAATTTTTACAGTTTCTTCTTGATTTACTCCGTACATGTTAAGAACGAAATTCGCACTCTCAAATTATTTTGCAAATCTGAAACTGCATCCAATAATATATCTAACCCCTTTTGGTATATTTCATATCTGCCAATATATGTTGCTCTAATTTTATCCTTTGAAAAGTTTTCCCTCTTTTCTTCAGGGATACTAATTCCATTTGAAATGATAAAATCATTTTTATTCCATTTGTCTCCAGAATCAACCTTTTCCTGCTTTGATAAAAATTGAATTGCAGAAGCATTATTAGCCATTTTTTTAAAATAACATATATTTCCAATGAACTTCTTTACTCTTTTTTTTTTTTGAGCCTTTTTAGTTAATTCGCTTCTTGGAATTATTATATATGGAATCTTATTTTCATTTATATCCTTTATTATTTTGCAAAATGGAAAGCAATAGAATTCTTCTATAACTGCAATATCTGGTTTATTAAAAGGCTTTGGTAAATCTTTCAATCTTCCACTTGGATAGTCTTTTAGATTGTAACAATTAATTTCTTTCCATTCTTCCCTTTTATATCATTTATATTATACCAAAAAACATTATCCCTTTTAGACTGTGCTTTAATTTGTGCAGGTACGCTATTATTTGGTCCTGCAAACAAGTTCCCAGTTAAATTAGATATATACAATACATTCATATTTTCCCCCATAAAACTGTCCTTATTAGTTATGAATCAATTTTTTTCCCAGTATTCTCATTTGTGAGCAAACAACAGTAGAATTATCGGGAATATCTTTAGTTACTATTGCATTTGCACCAATCGTAACATTATTTCCAATTTTTACTTTTCCAAGAATTTTTGCTCCAGCACCTATCTTGCAGTTATCTTCAATCCAAGGAGTTCCTCCACCAGAACTTCCTATAGTAACTTGTTGCCATATTACACAATTAGACCCTATATGTGCTTTTAAATGAACGATAATTCCATTCAATCCATGGGGCAAATTAGGTTTTGTCTCAAATACAGCCCCCTGATTCAAATCTGTTCCCATTGAGGCATTATTGTAGGCATCACACTTCTTAATATAGAAAAGATAATACAATTTAATCAGTTTACAAGTTTTATTTTTCGGATTAACAACAATTTCCCTTCTTCTCCAATATTTATCATCATCATAATGTTGTACAATTCCCATAATTTTCTTTACTAAAAAATTATGTGGATTAATATTCATCTTTGCCATATTAGTTATTTCCTCTTCCCTTAATAAGATTCTCTATATTCAATAATTCTCCCCATTCAAAATCTTTTTCTTTCGGATTAAATGGCATCATACAGGCACATGGTGTGAATGTTAATTCGGCAAAATAATATTTATTACCTGTTACAAAAAAATCAACTCTTACAAATGGAAAGTCTTTACATAAATCTGAAGCCGTTTCAAGCATTTCACTATAGAAACTTGGTAATTCTATTTTTTCAATGCTATCATAATCATCTCTTTTTAAATTTATTTTACTACCATCCAAATTAAAAAACGCCATTTTTGCTTGTCTATCGTGAATACATATCTACAGAGACATATATAAGTCTAGGAACTCCATTAAAGCAAAAGAATTTATAATCAACCAAATTATCCCCTAAAAATTCTTCACATGTAATTTTATGTTTTTTTATATTTGAATAATGGGGTTCTATGTTAAATGCTCCAAAGTCTTCTTTTAGCCATTTATTTAACTGTTTTTTTTGCCTTTATTCTATCGAATTGAGTCTTATCGTTACAAACTATATTATACGCACAACCATGATTACATTTTAAGACAAATTTATTAGGTAAACTATCCCAATCAATATCTTCTACATTATCCCAGGCTCCAAGCAATGGAACTAATGTATTTTCATATTCTTTGTCTTTTATATACTCTCTAACTCTATATTTGTCAGCACATTTCACAGCTAAATCATTTTGAGGATAATAATACAACTTTAACCATTGCAATTTTTCATTAAATGTTCTAGGATTTTTTTTAAATCTAATTTTTCTTTTAATACAATCTTAAAGTATAGTTTGGACATAAATTCGTTGCTAAATAATTTATGCGCTACAACTTGAATTTTTCTTCTAGCCTTATATATAAAACTATCTCTTTCCATTTTAATATATCTCCATTATATTTAATTAGGATTCCCTAATATAAAATTTTTTTCTTTTTATAAATTCCAAACACCATATTTCTGCATGTATTAAATATACTGCTTACTACATTTTGGTGTTCTGCTTCTCTATACAATTTATAATGCCATTTTATTAATTTCCAATAACTGTGGTTACTTATACTTCCACTTCTTTTTCTATACATTGCCAGTTCTTCATCTAATAAATAGCAATCCGCTTTTTTACATATTTTTAACCACATTGCATAATCATTGTTTTTCCTTATATCTTCAATTTGAATCAAACCAATTTTTTCAGCATTGTACATTACAGTTAAACAACCTGGCCAGCAATAATTGTACATTCCTATTTTAGTAATTTTTTCAGGTCCTGTTACCTTAGTACCTTTTTCATTGCCATTTTCATCTATTTCTGTATAATTTGTATAACTAAAATCATAGTTATTTTCTTTCATGAACTTTATTTGCTTTTCAATTTTTTCCTTCTTCCATAAATCATCACTATCTAAAAAGGCAATCCATTTTCCTTTAGCTTCTTTAATAGCTTTATTTCTACTAATGGTCGCTCCACTATTAGTACTATTTTTTAAGAATTTTATTCTATTATCCTTAATAGCATTTACGATTTCTTCTGTATCATCTGTAGAACAATCATCCACAATTATTAGTTCCCAATTATTATAGGTTTGATTCAATACTGAATTTATAGTTTCTTTTATAAATTTTCCAGTATTATATGAAGGCATTATAATTGATACTAAATCTTCTTTCATTTCTTCCTCTTAATGAATTTTCAATTTTTCTTTATATTCTTTTTCTGTTATTTTATTTGTTCTTAACAAATAATCACACAAATCTTCTGCTGTGTCCATACCATCTGTATTTATATCATCTCTTTTTAAAACTTTCAATACAGTTTTAAAAATTATTTTCACATCTCCTACAAATGTTATATTTTTTATGTACTGCAAATCATATTCTAATTTTTCTTCCCAATTTATGTTGTTTCTTCCATTAATTTGAGCAAGTCCTGTTAAACCTTGTCTAACAGTATGTCTTTTTTTTCTCTGTTCGTCTGTCATAAACAACATATCTCTTATTAGCAATGGTCTCGGTCCTACTATGCTCATGTCTCCTTTTAGTATGTTCACAAGCTCTGGTAATTCATCTAAACTTGTGCTTCTTAGCACTTTACCAAACTTCGTTAGTCTTTCTGAGTCTGGAAGTAAGTTTCCATTTTCGTCTTTTTTATCTGTCATTGTTCTAAATTTGTATAGTGTAAATATTTTTTCGTCTTTTCCGGGGCGTTGTTGTTTGAATATTATTGGGCTTCCTAGTTTTATTCTAACCAGTATTGCTACTACCAGCAACACTGGAGATAAAACTATTAGTGCTATTAAGCTTAATATAAAATCTAATATTCTTTTTATATATTTTGCGTACATAACATTTCCTTTTCTATTATTTCCATAAGTTTATTATGGTTTTAATAACTCTGTTTTGTTCTTCTTCTGTCATTTTTGTATCAGATGGTAAGCATACTCCTCTTGTAAATAAGTCTTCTGATACTGCTTTGTCTGCAACTTTTATGAAATCACATTTTGCAAATACTGGTTGCATGTGCATTGGTTTCCATACTGGTCTTGTTTCTATGTTTTCTTTTTCTAATGCTTCCATTATGTCTAGTGGCTTTACTTTTGAATTTGCTTTTAGTGTTATTACAGATAACCAGTGGTTTGGTACTGTGTCTACTGGTGTTGGTTGCATTTCTATATCTGGTATTTGTTTGAATGCTTCTTTGTATCTGTTGTATATGTCTGTTTTTTGTTTTATTCTTAAGTCTATAACTTTTAATTGTCCTCTTCCAATTCCGGCTACTATATTGCTCATTCTGTAGTTATATCCTATTTCTTTATGCTCATAATGGCGTGCTTTTTTTCTCTTGCTTGTGTTGACCAAAATCTTACTTTTGCAATTTTTTTTCTTCGTCTTCTGAAACTAACATTCCGCCACCACTTGTTGTTATTATTTTATTTCCGTTGAATGAGTAAATTCCGTATTTTCCAAATGTTCCTGTTTCTTTTCCTTTATATGTTGAGCCTAAGCTTTTCTGCTGCATCTTCTACTAGTGGTACTCCATGTTTATCGCAAATTGCTTTTATTTCTTCTATTTTTGCTGGTGTTCCATATAAATGAACTACTATTACAGCCTTGGGATGTGGATATTTTTCAAATGCTTTTTCTAATGCCTTAGGATTCATGTTCCATGTTTCTGGTTCACTGTCTATAAATACTGGTGTTGCATTTTGATATGTTATTGGGTTTGCTGTTGCAGAGAATGTTAAGCTTGAGCAAAATACTATGTCTCCTTCTTTTACGTCTAGTGCTTTAAAAGCCATATGTATTGCTGCTGTTCCTGCTGATAATGCAGCTGCATATTTTGTTCCAACATAGCTTGCAAGTTCTTCTTCAAACTTGTTTACATTTTCTCCAAGTGGAGCAATCCAGTTTGTATCAAATGCCTCTTTTACGTATTCTTGTTCATATCCTTCATCAGACATATGTGGTGAAGCTAAATAAATTTTCTTATTCATAACAAATTCCTTCTTTCATCCATAATTCTAAGCTTCTTTTGGCATTAACTCATGTTCTTGCATTTGTCTTGCTTCTATTTTTTCAAGCTCTTGTTTGTAGTTTATTATTTTTTTATTTTTTTCTTCTGCCTCAACAAATGTTGGTACCGCCTTTTTACTACCTTCTTGATTTCTTCCATTGTATGGTTTTCTGTTTGTACAAATTCTCTTAACATTTCAACTCTTTTATTTACTTCTTCGGCTGGAATATCAAGTGGTTCTGCAACAAATATTTTTTGTTGTGTTTTGTGTGTTCAAACCTTCTTCAGACATTAGCAATTCTTCGTATAGTTTTTCACCTGGACGAAGTCCTGTTATTTCTATTGGAATGTCTATATCTGGTTGAAGTCCTGATAATTTTATTAAGCTTACTGCTAAATCATATATTTTTACAGGCTCTCCCATATCTAGTACAAATACTTCTCCACCTTTTGCATAAGTCATGGCTTGTAACACAAGTCCAACCGCTTCTGGTATTGTCATAAAAAATCTTGTTATGTCTTTGTGGGTAACTGTAACTGGTCCACCTTCTTTTTATTTGTTTCTTAAATAATGGAACAACTGAGCCATTGCTTCCTAAAACGTTTCCAAATCTAACTCTTTGCGTATTCTGTTTTGCTAGTTTTATTTTTTGCTTGAATTACCATTTCACACATTCTCTTACTTGCACCCATTATATTTGTAGGGTTTACAGCCTTATCTGTTGATATTAAGATAAATCTCTTTGTTCCAAATTTATCTGCACAATCTGCAACATTTTGTGTTCCTAAAACATTATTTTTTATTGCTTCTAATGGGCTAACTTCCATTAATGGAACGTGTTTATGTCTGCTTTGCATGGAATACTAAATATGGTCTATATTTTGAGAAAACATCTTCTAGTTTTTTCTTATCTCTTACACTTCCAATTATTCCTTTTATACTTAAGTTTGGATATTTTGCTCTCAATTCTAATTCAATATTATACAAATTGTTCTCATAAATATCAAATATTATAAGTAATTCCGGGTTAAAAGATGCAATCTGTCTGCATAACTCAGACCCTATTGAACCTCCTCCACCAGTTACTAGTATAGCATGTCCTTTTATTAAACTTTCTATATTATTGTTATCAAGCTTAATTGGATCTCTTCCTAGTAAATCTTCTATCTCAACATCTTTTAAACTGTCTAATACATTTTTATTCTTAATAATATCTTCTGTAGATGGAAGTATTCTAATTTTTTGCGTTTGTCTCTTGGCAAATATGCAATAACTCTTTTTTATTCTCTGGTGAAATATTTGTAATTGAGAAAAATATTTCTTGAACATTATATTTTTTGCATACTTCTTGAATTTTATCCCTATTTCCTAAGATTTTAACACCAGAAATTGAGCAATTCCATTTTGCCGGATTATCATCAATTAGTCCAACTATATAATATGTATTTTTTAAACCTTCTCTAATAGCTTTAATAATATCTCTTGAAGATCTGCCAGCACCTATTATAAGTAATCTTTTTTGCAATTACTGGTTCATCATTCTTTTTTTCTGCTGGCAAAGTTTCATTTAGCAACATTCTTATAACAACTCTACAAGAAACAGTTCCAACGGCTATTAGTACACACGACAAAATGCACTCTTTTTGTTGTAAATGTATCTATTTTAAATATACTTTTTATTATGTAGGTGGTTATGCAAGAAATTGCACATACGAATATATAAATTAAATAATCTCTTCCATTTTCGTATCTTGTAATGCTTCTGTATAAATTAAATATTCTAAAAAAGATTTGGTATATTACAATAGATAAAGCAATAGTAATTCCAATTTGTTTCCATTCTTCTGCTTTAAAATAAAATGTGTTTGATAATAAAAATTTAGAGAATATACAAGCTAATGCAATTATTAAAATATCTATAATTGCTAGTATTATCTTGTTTCTCTCGAATCTAATTCTTTTCATGTTTTGAACATCCTTTCATTTTTTATTTTGCCATATTACTTGTCTTTCCTTTATTTTTGTAATATTTTAAATTTATAATTTTGAATGTTCTTTCATTTTTTGTTACTCATTTGTATGTTTCTTCTTTCTTTCGTCATTTTCTATGTATTTTATTCTTTTTTCGTCTTACAATTTTTATTATATATATAACAGTAATTTTTTTCAAGCCTTTTTTGGTATTTTACAAGATTTAACAAAAAGGCTCCATTTAATAAAAATTATTTCATGAAACATTGCTTAGTGAAAGGAGAAAACTTATATGTTAGTTTTCTCCTTTACTTCATCATTTCTCTATTTAATTAAAAAACATCCTTTTATTACTATCGATATTCCTTCTTTAGAATCGTAATTACCTTCTAAGTCTACCTCATAACTCAAGTTCATGTCTGTAATGTATATATCTCTAGAATCATCCACCCTATGAACTCTATGGCTTACAATGTATTCTTTTTGCACTTTCATCACCATTTTTATTGGCTTCTATCAATCCCAGCACATAATCTTTCAAATTTATGTTGAATGTGTCGTACAAGCTTACACTTTCCAAATTTTCCTCGTTTATATCATATTCATAGACTTGGAATTTCTTTATATAGTTGTATCCTTCTACAGTTATTACTCCATCGTCTGGATATTGATAATTTACTCTTTTATATGTTGTTCTTTTTTCATCATACGTTTCATCTTCGTCACCGTATGGACTATAATGTTCTATTAATTTTTCAGTAAGTTCTTCTTTATCCAAATACTTTGGTAAGTATTTTTCGGAATTTTCCTGTTTTAACAAATATCTATAAGCACTTGAGGCTGTCGCTTTTTCTTCACTTGAAAGACTTGTAAAGCTTTCTCCTTCTCTCCATGCATTTTTTAATCTTGATGCCTGATTGTAATTCGATATTTCTTCCATGTTCACTACTGGTAATATTGTTGAAATTGCCATCAGTACCGCTGCAACTAGCAAAGCATTGGTTAAATATTTTCTTTTATTTACTATAGATAGAACAATTGCTATGATTTCAAATATTATAAACATTACTCCCATGTATCTTACAGGTGTAATTCCATTCTCACCAATTCTTGCTCCAATCGAATATACCTGAAGTCCAATCAACGGAATGAATGCTATCGGCATTATTTTTGAAAATACTTCTACAAATTTATTTTTCTGTTTGTATTCGTAAGTCATTACCCATACCGGGAAAGCCACAACAAACAGGCCTGCTATAATTCTATAGATCGAATTTTGTGGAATTTGTCTTAATGCTAATATTTTCAGCATATATATGTAGATTATTATAGTTGCAAGAGACGTTAATGGCAGTAACACAAATGAAATTACCGCTTCTATAAACTTAGAGCTTTCGCCTTCTGTGTTTGTTATTGATAGCAAAGTAGCCGGAACTAAGAACAAGCCAAATATTGCAATTTGCGCCCTCATTACTGGTTCATAATCTTTGCCTGAAGTTAGCAAGCTGATTGCTATTGTCATTATTAAAATAAATCCTACAACTAAAATTCCATATATTACACCTGTTCCAAATAAATTTTTGAAAGCTCTGGTACAATATTTTGATAATTCGAGCCCAGAATTTTTTATAACTTTAAATAGACCTATTAAAAAAGCTACTATGGAATATCCTATTAAAATTCTGTATATACTTGTTCCGAAAGCATTATAATGAACAAATCTTTCGAATATACCTGCAATTGCAAATCCTATAATGTACGAATAAATTCTTGCACTTTTCTTCTTAAAATATGACTCAGCCACAAAGAAATTAATGGGCAATTACAGCAATAATCACAAACGAAGTTAAAAACTTGCTCCATGCATTAAAATTTGCAAATGTAAACACAAGTGTTGCAATAATTATTACTATATTTGTTGCCATGTACTGTTTTACGTACGTTTTGTAATTCGACGTAAGCCTGTTAAAAAAATCTTTTACCTTTTCCATAAAATTTTTCCTTTTTAATTTATTTAAGGCATATTAGTTGTGAAATTATTCTAAACTAAAATCTCCCTTTATTTCAAAAGCATTATATCATACTTTTCTAAATAATGGGAGATTTTTTATTAATTTTATATTGCGTTATTAATTTTGTGTTGTGTTAGAGTTCATATTTTCTAACCTTTTCGGATATGTGCATACTTCAATTTCATTGTATATCTTTCCATCACCACTTACATAATCTATTTCTGCATACAAAGCTAATACAATATGTATGTCATCATCTTTTTCTTCCTTGATTATCCATAGAAAACTGCTGGTATATCTTCATCAACTGTAATTTTTCTATCCTTGTCTGCCGAAAACTTATCTCTAGTATTATCCACAGTTAGAATATAACCCGTTTTGTCCATCTCAAGACAATCATCTAATCTTTCTTCTTTTTTGTATTCTAGATCCTTTATAATCAAATCGCCCTCAACAGTAAACTGTACAATTCTTATTTTATCCTCTTTTTCTCTCTTGAGAATTTATTTTTGTGTTTTCAATAAATTTATCAAGTTTGTCTTTACCGTAAATTTTATTATATGTAATTACTACACAGCCGTCATCAATCGCCTGCTCCAACGAATAATCTTGAGGAAGCTCCGATAAAGCTCTGTACCCATAAGAATCTACCTTAGGCTCATCATTTGTTTCAAACTCCTCATTTCGATTTGGCGAATTTATTTCCTTACTTAAATTTTTCGAGTTATCCTGATGATTTATTTTATAATATACTCCTCCTGCTAAAGTAATAACGATTAACACAATAATTATTAGTATAATTTTTCTTTTTCATACGTAACACCTATCCTTTCTTTCAGCATTTCTGCTTTCTACTATTTAGATGCAGAGCGGATTCTATTTTGTTGGTGTTTTGTACAAATTATTGCAAATATTATAGTTAGCACTAAAAATATTGATGCCAAAGACAAGAATATGTTACTTGTTATATTGTGCATTTTTTTCATCTTTTTGGTTGTATTTCAATTGTTTTAACTGTATTATTTTCATTATTTTCTATAACATTTTCAATTATGTCTTTACCGTCTGTTTGTGCATTATCGAGTTGCTCCTGTTTTTGGTTTTCCTGTATTGTATCATCTTTACTCTCTGATTTTTCTGTTGTTTGAGAATTCCTTGAAGTTTCATTTGCTATCTCTACATTTTCACTCTTTTTTTTTGTACTGTGTAGAACAAATATATAATGTTAATGTTACAATAAACATGCTAATATTTCCAAGTAATAGTTTCAAGCTATTTAAGCCTTGTAATATCTCCATTGAACGGTTCCGATTGGTTCATTCAGAATTCTTGCTATCTCTTTAAAAGACAATTCTCCAACTGTTTTTAACGATACAATTTCTTTTTCTTTAAGTGATAATTCACTTATTATTTTGTTGTATTTTTTTCTGTATCTACAATATCTTGAAGTTCTTCACATTCTTTGCCTGTGTCTATGTTGTAGGCTTCCTCTAATGAAATATTCGTCTTTTCTTTTCTTAGAAATGTAAGTGCTTCATTCTTCGTAACAGCATATAACCAAGTTGCTTCTTTTGAACTTGGTAACTGTTCTGTCTTTAAATTACATATCTTTGCAAAAACAATTTGCATCACATCTTCACTATTTTCTTTGTTTTTCAATATAGAAAATGCAATTTTATAAACCAATTGATTATAATTTTTATATAGAATTTCAAATTGTGAATTATTACCTTTTCGCATCTTTGAAAAAATATTTTGTGTAACTCTTGCTTATCTATCATATTTTTTTTTTTTTTTTATTCTATTATAATTATAGCTTTTTGCAACTTGTCAATAACTCGACAATAGTATTTTCCATTGTTATTTATTCTTTGATAATTCATAATAATTATAAAAAAATATGGTACTACAGTCAATGAACACAAACTTAATAAAATTTCTCCTGATAAAAAGAATGATGGTTGTATCATTTTGAAAGCAAAACCAACTACTACTGTAATTAAATATACTTTGTTGTTTATAAAGTTCGGTTTTTTAGCAATATGTTGAAAAAAATATATTATTGAAATAACATTTACAATATCTTCTAATTGATTGAAAAATATATCTGGTTTTTTTTCAACCTTTTCTAATGATTGCATATAGTCAACCAAATTTTTTTGCATTATCTGCAAGCAAGAATTCACTAAATGTCATTGGATGCATATTCATAAATTCTACTTTTCCAACTGAAAATGAAGTGTGTGATATTGGTATTTTCAAATAAATTATACAAATCTTCATCATGGTCGAAGTTGAAGTATGCGACTCCTTCGTAGTTTTCTTCTCCAAATTGGTTTAAAATATAGGTTTTACCTACCTGTCTTGCTCCACTTAAAAACAATGGTTTTCTATATTTACTGTCTTTCCATTCTTTTAGTTTTTCTATTATAAACCTCTCCAAAATAATCATCTCCTATTAATAATATACTGCTTTCTATATTAATCATACTCTAAAATCACATTTTTGTATTCTATCTTATTCAATATATTTTTTCCAATATTTTCTACTTTATTTGACATTATAGAAAATTCATTGTATTATATATACTGTTCAAAGGGGGATTAAACATGAGTAAAGGAAGACATTCTGCTAATAATTCTTCAAATAATAGCAGTCACAAATTTAATATTTTACCTGTATTTATTTTTTTGATTATTGTAATTATTTTGTTATTATTATATCATTTTAGAGATTCTATATATACTTTTTTTAATAGCCAAAATAGTAAAAAACACCTCGTCAAAAGTTGAAAATACCATATTTTCAAATGAAGCTCTTAATGAAGTTAATATTGAGAATTTAGAAGTTGTTGAGGAAACTACAAATACTGTAGAAAATTTAGAGTACTTAGAAATAAAAAAATTTTCAAATAGACACATCAAATCCAAACCAAACCAAGATATCTGTATTTTTAGATAATACTTCTGAGGAAGATATCTCTGATTTGCATTTAACTGTAACATTGCTTGATGAAAACCAATCTGACATTATATCATTTGATACTTATGTAAGCAAAGTTCTTTCTAATAGTACTAAAAAAATAAATATAAATTCTAAAGAAAATCTTACGAATGCAAAACATATAAAAATAACCAAAAATTAAATTATAGCCACTGATATTACAGCGGTTCTATTATTTTTTACTATATATTTAAAATGACACCATACTACTTAAAATGTCCATTACCACGAATAAAACCTATCAACTTAAAATTGATAGGTTTTATTATTTTGTAAAATATTATGTTTTACATTATCTTTCTACATAGCACTGTATAACAATGTCATTCGTAGTTACTTTAGTATGGCCTTCAACTGCGTTCCATGCATTTATATCCCATGTTATTGTCTTTGTTGTAGAATCGTATGTTAATCCGTTGTTTGGCAAACTTGTGCATGTAAATAATGTTGTTCCTTTATAAGTTACTGTTATTGGATTGTCAGCATCTACTACTAAAGGATTTGATAATGTAGTTGTATATTTTCCGTTTACTGTGTCTATTGGGTCTTTTGTTGTATTTTGATCCAATATGTTAGTAAAGTTTTTAACTAATGAGTCTATACTATTTGATGTGTAAACAGTATTATTTGATGACATTGCCTTTAACAAGTCATATGCTCCATCTTCAGTTCCAAATTGAATAGAATAGAATTCTGTTGTTATAGGATTTCCTTTAATTTTTGAAGCCTTGTTTATTAATGTTTTATTATCATTTCCTTCATATCCATCATGACCTTTTGAAGGAGCACCATCAGATAATAATATTACTACGTTAGAATTTTCAGAATGATTATCCTTTAAGTCCCCTATAGTTGTTTTTTTTGTTAAATCTAATGCAAAGAGATACATTAGTTCCAAGTCCAGGACCAGGATTCTCATTTGGCAATGTTATTTCATTTATTTCTTCTACCAGACTTGTATAGTTACTTTTATCAGCAAATCCCAACTTAGATGTTCCTGAATATGGTATCTCTACTGTATTTTCTTCCCATTTAGAATACCAAACCCCATCTATATTTTTACAATTCAAATGTAGATGCCATATATTATTATTAGTGCATCTTTCTGTTCCCACATATTTAATAGTAGTTAATGGATTTGCCGTGTTAAACGTTAATACTGTTACTGTAACTTTAGATTCTGGATCCTTTGTATATATAGAGTTTATGAATTTTGTTGCAGCTGTTTTTTTGCAGCCTCTAGTCTTGTAACTCCATCTGATGTTTTGTTTGACTTCATGCTATATGATAAATCCATTACAAGTACAATATTCACAGCGTCTTTTCCAGTTGTTCCTTTTTTAACTTCTTTTTTACTGCGACTTTTTAATTCAGATACAGTTGTTGTTACTGTATTACTATCTCCACTCGTTGTGCCACCTAAATTTGCAGTATTTGAAATCGTTTTTCCTATTGTATTAGCCCTAACTGTTGCATCAAATTCTAGTATTATACTTGAATTCTTTGTTATTGCCAAATTGTTCCACTCAACATTTCCTTCATTTAGTTTTCCATTGTGAGTTATATTTCTAACATTTTCTAGTCCCTCTGAAATTGGATCTGTTACATTTACTCCTGAAGCATCTACAAATCCTCTAGTTTCTGTAACTTTAATTGTATAGTGTAATGTATCTCCAACTTTTACTGCAGTTTTATTTACTTTCTTGCTTATTGTTACATTTGGTGTGCCATAATATACATTAATATAATTTGATCCTGTGCCAATTATTAAAGGTAATAATCCATTTGCACTTGATGTTTTTAAATCATATTTAGTATATGTTACTCCATTATATTTTGGCATCTCTTTAACACCTGATATTTCATCAAGATATTCCATATTATCAAAAGTTACACTATGCTTTAATTCTCCATTATAATAGTAATTTACTGTATAACTTAAGTCATTTCTCTTTGTATAATAGAATGTATATTCATTCTTTCCTGTTGTTATTGTTATGTCTGCACTTGTTGGGTCTACTTTATTGTATCCATCTATGTCAATTGCATTTTCTGTTACTGTATTTCCATAAATTTGACCATCTACTACTTTTGCATCAGCAAGTTCATTTTCTGTTCCTTGCTCTTTGTAATATACTGTGTAACTTAAGTCTGCTCTCTTTGTATAATAGAATGTATATTCATTTGTTCCTGTTGTTATTGTTATTTCTGCACTTGTTGGATTTACTTTATTATATCCATCAATATCAATTGCATTTTCTGTTACAACATTTCCAAATGTTTGACCATCTACTACTTTTGCATCAGCAAGTTCATTTTCTGTTCCTTGCTCTTTGTAATATACTGTGTAACTCAAGTCATTTCTCTTTGTATAATAGAATGTATATTCATTCTTTCCTGTTGTTATTGTTATATTTCCACTTGTTGGATTTACTTTATTATATCCATCAATGTCAATTGCATTTTCTGTTACAACATTTCCAAATGTTTGACCATCTACTACTTTTTTGCATCAGCAAGTTCATTCTCTGTTCCTTGCTCTTTGTAATATACTGTGTAACTTAAGTCTGCTCTCTTTGTATAATAGAATGTATGCTCATTTGTTCCTGTTGTTATTGTTATGTTTGCACTTGTTGGGTCTACTTTATTGTATCCATCTATGTCAATTGCATTTTCTGTTACAACATTTCCAAATGTTTGACCATCTACTACTTTTGCATCAGCAAGTTCTTTTTTTTCTGTTCCTTGCTCTTTGTAATATACTGTGTAACTTAAGTCTGTTCTCTTTGTGTAATAGAAGTTTATTTCATTTGTGCTTGTTCCTATTGTTAATGTTTCCTTATCTACTTCTACACAATTATATCCATCTATTGCTTCTGGTTTTTCTATTGCATCATTTGTTACTGATGCTGATACTACTGTTCCGAAAGTTTGATTTCCAACTGTCTTTGCCTCATGTAATACATTGTTTGTACCTTTTTCTAAGTAATTTACTGTATAACTTAAATCAGTTCTCTTTGTGTAATAGAAGTTTATTTCATTTGTGCTTGTTCCTATTGTTAATGTTTCTTTATCTACTTCTACACAATTATATCCATCTATTGCTTCTGGTTTTTCTATTGCATCATTTGTTACTGATGCTGATACTACTGTTCCGAAAGTTTGATTTCCAACTGTTTTTGCTTCATGTAATACATTGTTTGTACTTTTTTCTAAGTAATTTACTGTGTAACTTAAGTCATTTCTCTTTTTGTGTAATAGAATGTATGCTCATTTGTTTCTGTTGTTATTTATTTCTGCACTTGTTGGATTTACTTTATTATATCCATCAATATCAATTGCATTTTCTGTTACAACATTTCCAAATGTTTGACCATCTACTACTTTTGCATCAGCAAGTTCATTTTCTGTTCCTTGCTCTTTGTAATATACTGTGTAACTCAAGTCATTTCTCTTTGTATAATAGAATGTATATTCATTCTTTCCTGTTGTTATTGTTATTTCTGCACTTGTTGGATTTACTTTATTATATCCATCAATATCAATTGCATTTTCTGTTACAACATTTCCAAATGTTTGACCATCTACTACTTTTGCATCAGCAAGTTCTTTTTTTTCTGTTCCTTGCTCTTTGTAATATACTGTATAACTTAAGTCATTTCTCTTTGTATAATAGAATGTATATTCATTCTTTCCTGTTGTTATTGTTATATTTCCACTTGTTGGGTCTACTTTATTATATCCATCAATATCAATTGCATTTTCTGTTACAACATTTCCAAATGTTTGACCGTCTACTACTTTTGCACCTGCAAGTTCTTTTTTCTGTTCCTTGCTCTTTTGTAGTATACTGTGTAACTTAAGTCATTTTTCTTTGTGTAATAGAATGTATGCTCATTTGTTCCTGTTGTTATTGTTATATTTCCACTTGTTGGGTCTACTTTATTGTATCCATCTATGTCAATTGCATTTTCTGTTACAACATTTCCAAATGTTTGACCATCTACTACTTTTGCATCAGCAAGTTCATTTTCTGTTCCTTGCTCTTTGTAATATACTGTGTAACTCAAGTCATTTCTCTTTGTATAATAGAATGTATATTCATTCTTTCCTGTTGTTATTGTTATATTTCCACTTGTTGGGTCTACTTTATTGTATCCATCTATGTCAATTGCATTTTCTGTTACTGTATTTCCATAAATTTGACCGTCTACTACTTTTGCATCAGCAAGTTCATTCTCTGTTCCTTGCTCTTTGTAATATACTGTGTAACTTAAATCATTTCTTCTTGCATAATATAATTTTACAATTAAATTGTTATTATCTGGCACTGTAGCATCTTTATTTTCTGTTTTGCTTTCATCAAATGTAAAGCCGTCGTAGTTATTAATCTTGTAGCTTACCTTAGTTCCTATTTCAACATCTTCACTAACTACTGTATCTTTTTCAACTTTTGAATATGTTCCATCAAGATTTTCAGTATAGTGTTCAACTGTGTAATGATGTTTTACAGATGTTTCTGGTTCTTCTGGTATCTTGTTTTCATCAACATAAGCCTTATTCTTTATTATGCTTGTGTTATCATTTACAATAACTTCAAATGTAAGTTCTACTGATTTTCCTGCCTTAACTTCAACATCTTTCCATGTCATTATATTTGTTTTAGAATCGTAACCATTGATTTCTGAATCTTTTATTGTTGTTCCTTCTGGTACTCTATCTGTTACTGTTACTTTTCCATCACCATTTCCGCTGTTTGTTAAAGTAATTGTGTATGTTAATGTTTCACCAACTTTTGCTTCTGTCTTATCCACAGATTTTGTTCCTGTAATATTTGCGACTTTTGTTTCTACTACTTCTGTTGGTGTGTTTCCAATTGTAGCAGTATTGCTTACTGATTTTACAACTTCTCCTGCTGTTGTTTTTTCATTTACAACAACGTCAAAGCTTACAGAAACCTCTCCTTTTGCAGGTACAACTACATTATTCCATGTAATTGTTCCATTTTCTTTATCAAAGTTTCCTTTTTCTGTTATTGTTCCATCTACAAAAGATGTGCCATCTGGAATGCTATCTTTTATTACTGTTGTTCCATCAACTTCTGTTGTTTTTTGCAGTAATTGTGTATCTAATTGTTTCTCCAACTTTTGCATCTCTGTTTTCTAGAACTTCTTCTTTGTCTACTATTGTAACAACTTGTGCTGTTTTGTTTGCTGTTATTACTGGAGTTTTTGTTTCTGGTGTTTCTTCTCCATTGACTTTTGCTATGTTGTTAATTAAATCTATAGAGTCTGCAGTAACTACTACTTTGAATGATACTGTTACAGTTTCTCCTGCTTTTATATCGTTTTTCCATACAATTTTTCCGTCATTGTTTAGTGCTCCACCTTCTGAAATAGAAGCAAGTTCTGTTCCTTCTGGTATTGAATCTATTGTACGGATTCCATTTGTGTCTTCGTTACCTTTATTTGTTATTTTTATAACATAAGTGATTGTTTCACCTTTTTGTGCAGCTGTATTTACTGGTAGTTCTTCTAAAGAATCTCCATCTAAATAAGCATATTTTTGTAAGTCTAGGTCTGGTTTATGTACTTTTAATTTTGATCTTTGCTGTATATCTTTGCAACGCTTATTGGGCTCCAGCCTATTTCTTTTTTCTCCCAAGGATTTTCTGTTATAACTGTTGTTGTTTGTGCGTAATCTTGGTTTGGAACGTTTGCACCATTGTTACCTGCTGTTGTAGTTCCTGTTGTTGTTCCAGCATTAGCGCCTGTGTTTGCTCCATTTGTTGTCCCAGTTGTAGATCCATTGGCACCATTTGTACCAGTAGTTCCATCATTTGTGGTACTACCGTTGTTATCATTATTGTTTGAATCTGCTGGGTTTGTGTTGTCTCCATCTGTTGGCAATGTTGTTCCATCGTTATTTTGATCACTGCCATCGTTTTGATCTCCATTATTAGGTAAGCCTGCATTTGTCCCATCATTTTGTGATGTTCCATGGTTGTCGTCTGTCATTGCAGCTGCTGCATCTTTATTACCTTTTACAAAGGCAACTGTACCAGCGATTGCTGCTATTAATAGAACTACTGCTATGCTTATAATTATAATGGTTCTTTTGCTCCTATAATTAATTCTCGCTTTCAATTTTTTTACCCCCATATTTTAAAAATTATAAAATTTGTCTTGCTTTAGTTACTAATCTATTCTTATGTCCGTTTGTACACGTTATTAAAGTGATTTCTCTAGTACCGTTTTCCACACTTTCTACACAACTTACATCGTCTGGATCTATTGAATATATTTTAAATATTTCATATTCAATAGTTTCATTTTTTAGGTTTGTTAATTTTATTTTGTCTCCTATTTGTAAATACTTTGTTTTTCCAAACATCGTGCCATCTTTATTGTTGTGCCCTGCTACTGTATAGTTTCCAATTTCGTTTGCTTGTGGTCCCCAGAACTTTGTTATAGAAACTTTCATCGTTTCTTCGTTTGTATGGTCAATTATAGGATACTTGATATTAATCTTTGGAATCTCTATTATTCCTTCTATCTTGTATCCTTTAAATTCTAACTCCGGCAAACTTTCAGATTGCTGTGTTTCTTCTTTATTTAACTCTTCTTCTATTGTTTCAAGTGAGGATGAAACCTCTTTTTCGTTTAAATAATTGCCACCATATCTTATAACAATCATTGCTACTACTACGATTAGTGCTACAATTAATACGGCAATTATAAGATTATAGACCTTTTTCATAACTATTTGTTCTCATCTTTTTATTAGATTTAATTCTTATAAATACGAATATTGCTAATGCAATAATTATAATTCCTAATACTGTAAATAAAATTGCTCCACTATCGAATGTTACTGGTAATTTAACAGTTTCTGTAATAGTTTTCTCTTCTTTATCAACACCTGCATCTTCTTTATATACACATGTTAAGAATTTAGCGTCTACTGTTTCATCATTACCCTTTGTTTCTTTGATGTATACAATATATTTGTCTCCCTCAACAGTATTTTCTGGTTGAAGTATTTCTGAATTTTCTACAGCTGTCCATTCTGAATTGCTTGGCATTAATTTAACATACAAGTCATAGAATTGTTTGCTTAGGCTTAAATTTGTGTATGTATCATCTATGCTGTTTTTTAACGTGTCTGCTAATTCAAATAGTTTATTTGCATCTGTAGTTTTGTCGTCTAACTTTGTTAGAACATATGAGTACTTAGCTCCTTCTTTCTCATTTAGAACTACTTTTCCTACGGTTAGTTTTGCTTACTCCGTCCTCTACTACATTTCTTTGATATTGCTTTTCTGTATCAACATCAATTCTTTTTGTTGTGCCGTTCACTGTCTCTATCATTTTATCTGTTACTGCTTCGTTTAAATCAAGTTTATCTGCTTTAATTACTGTATTGTCTTCAGCATCTTTTACCCAAATATAAGCTACTAAGCTTGTTGGATTTTTTCCGAAGATGCTTTCAAATGAAGCTTCATCTATGTAAGCTACATTTAATGTTCCTGCTGCTGATGCAGGTTGGTCTTTTGCAGAATTAACAAAGTTTAGATCTGCTTCTGCTGTTTTGCTGTCTTTGCTGATTGCAAATTGAAACTCTTTTCTGCAGAATTCTTTGAAATAAATTAAATATTCATTATCGGAATTCTTTAAGATTACTTTTTCATTAGTTGACGCAAGTACTGGTACACTAACAATTCCTATCAGCATTATTGCTATTACAAGTACTGCCATGATTTTTTTTGCTTTCATCTCATATATTTTCCTTTCTAAAAAATATTTTTACAGCCGCATTATATAACAAATGGTAAAATAAGTCAATAAAAACAGCCTTTTTTCTCCCTTTTTTAGTATAAAATATATATTTTTTACATCGTCCTGTTTTTTCATAATCAGTCTACATAATTCAAATTAATACTACATTCTTTTTCATATTTTGCGTATCATTCTTTGTCACTTTTTATTGACATTTGTCGCTACTATGTTATAATTTAATTACAAATTTATAAATCAAAAGAAAGGATTCAAAATTATGGTTAATAATGCCACAGATTTGGAATTAAAAGAACATAATGATAATGCTCAATTTGCTTCCGAATTAAACAGCAAGCAAGAGCCAGTTAATCAAAACTCAGCTAATGCCTCAACACTTGACTGCAGTTCCACACCGGAAATCTCGGCTTCTCAAATAACAGACACATCTATATTTGAGACCAATTCAGAAATACAGAATAACTCCAGTGTTGAAAATTCATTAGAAGCCGAAAATAACAACGTTAATTGTTTAGCATTAACAGTAAAAAAAAAGACTATAGTCTTTCTATTGTAAAAGCATGTTTTTTTAGAACTTGGAAAACAACTTGGCGTGTTGCATTAAGCGTATTTATTTTGAATTTTTTATCCTTCTTTTTTTAATATAGATATTCATGTTTTACAAATATATGAATCATAAATTGTAAACACTAAAATATATGAGAAAAAAAATGTTGCCTTCTATAGCAACATTTTATTTTTGTAATTTGAAAAGAACTGTCAACTTTTCAAACATATAAATTTTCACATATAAACGCTTTTTATGCTCTGTTCCCAATCCAATTTGCAATTCTTCTAAAAAAGTTTAATAACTTATTTTGATATACTACTATTAACGAATGTTTAGACTGTTTTGCATACAAATCTATATATTTTTTATTTAATTTGCTTTCCATCTTATTTGTATATTCGTTGATTTCATCATTTAATTCATTGTTTTCAAGCATTCTGCCTACTATTTTACCATACTCATTTAATTTATGTGTATACTCTTCTATTTCTTTTAATGTATCAATTCTGATATAAATTTTGTCAAAGTAAGTCATGCACATCATTTTTTGTGTTTCCATATATAGCTGTATTATCTTCTCTTCACTTCTTTTTTCTTCATTATTTTCATCCAGAATAGCATCAAAGTTTGATAAAATCTTATTTGTATTTCCTTCGAATGTGTTATACAAATCATTTTCAAAATCTACTGTTCCATCTATCGCACTCTTTATAAGATTCTTCTCTCCTACAAAGAATAACAACTGTATTACTAAGCTCGTAAGATATGGATAATATTTATCATTTATTGTATAAATCGATATGCTTTCATTATTCTTCCTATGTGGCTTTTCTCCAATAGCCTTAGAAGCAATGTATTGTGTGACAGCTTCATTAAGTCCTAAGCAATATATTTTAAATTCTGCAAAATTACAAACTCCTATTCTTTGCTCACTTCCATCAAACTTCCTGAAATTTTGAAGATAATGAACACATTCTTGAATAACCTTCTCATCAATTTTAGCTATGTCAAATTTTTCATCAAAGTATAACGTATTATTAGGGTAAAAATACACAACGTTTCCAAATTTAGGTGCAATTTGAGCATAACTCATATTACAATTATAAATTCGCATATATAATTCATTATACGAATCCCCAAGTTCGTGTATATTGTCTGCCAACTTCTCGGCAACGGCCTTAGCTATATAATTTGTTTCATTAAACTCAAACTTTCTAGTTGGAATAATTCCAAGCATAATTAGACTTTTTTTCTATATTCATAATCTTCCCTTATAATACATTTTTCTTTTTATTATATACTATATTACGGTAAAATTATATTGCATTTTTATTAAATTTACATTACAGTTTTATTTCATGTACATTTTAGTAAATTTTTTTCTCCGTCCACGGATTGTACCGAATTGTACAAACAAAAAAGACGAGGCTTCCCTCGTCTTTTAAATTTATTTTGCGTAGTCTACAACTCTTGTTTCTCTTATGATGTTTACTTTTATTTGTCCTGGATATTCCATTTCTTCTTCTACTTTTTTTTAGCAACATCTCTTGCAAGAATTGTCATTTCTGCATCTGAAATTTGTTCTGGTTTTACAACTATTCTAACTTCACGACCAGCTTGAATTGCGAATGATTTTTCAACTCCTTTGAATGAGTCTGCAATGGCGTACAGGAAGCCGTTGCCGCAGGAGCGTTGAACGCAGGAGTACGGATCCTGCCGGGAATTTCTTCCGTGGCCACACTGGCGGCCCGAGTGGGAGAAAGTTATGAAGATGCCGCCATTTTTGAGCATGCACGGCAAGAAGCTGAACCGGCTTTCGACAACGGTG